>ENA-ORLU01000068-ORLU01000068.1-human-gut-metagenome-genome-assembly--contig:-NODE-68-length-107820-cov-7.132881_pt1 | contig 107820 bp, 103 predicted proteins | sample MGYA00243009_ERZ508833 | MGnify/ENA primary metagenome ERZ508833 (study PRJEB26277, sample SAMN04329763) | human gut metagenome | biome: human-associated habitat | host: Homo sapiens | place: USA...
ACTTTCAATTTTGTTGGCATTTATATAAAAAATGATTTCAATAATTGGATTTACCTGTTGATTATGGGTAATTAAAAATATTTTTATTTATAAGTTGCTGATTTAGTAATTGTTCCGCTTTTACTGCAGGTCACAGTGTTTTTACAATAAATATCTTGAATTACTAAACCATTTCCATCGTATTCAACTCCCCAATGGAAATTACCAGAACAATATGCTTTATACGATGTTCCTGATTTCTCTTTCCAGCATTTCCAATTTGAAACCTGCCAAAGTGTTATCGCCCCTTTTGTATAATAATAGTCAAATCCACTTTTATACCATGCCTTTGAACCATTATAATAAAATTTGCATTCAACAGTCAGTGAAAAGATTTTATTTCCTATTACACTATAATATGTTTTTGATGATGTACCTGTCTTCGATTTTGTTGTAGCTCTTGATAAACCATCATCACTTACAGTTAAAGTGTCCACTATAATACTAGAAGGTGTGATTACAAGTTGTTGATTATCCCCTATATCATAAACCAATTCATATCTGTCATTGAATTTCTCTGATGATTTTAAGTATACAGTGTTATTGTCTTTATTATCTGTAAGTACTTCAAGAACATCTTCAAAAACCGGATTTGTATTTGACTCACAATATCTCTTTATTATTCCATCGTATTCTGCAGATTCTGCAGATTTCAGCGAATTTGCAAGAACTTCGCCAAATTTTTCATATTCCTCGTAATTTGAATTGTCAATCTGAATTTCTTCATCCAAATTCAATGTAGTGAGATTATTTTCACTTGCAAATACATTCACGATACACGATAGACTTAAAGCCATCATTAAAATTAATGCTACTATTCTTTTTATAAGAACCTCCTAACTTAAAATACTACACAGCAGAAAAATTAATTACAAATAAGAAAACTAAAAAAAGCAACAATATGACAAGAAAAATCAAAACGCATTTTAAAACCTTTTTTGAACGACGATTTCTACTTGCCAACTGTTCTACCACTCTCGCCAGTTCAACTGCCATCATATCTTCATTTTTCCCATCGGCAACATCTGATCCTATTAGTTCGCTCACAGACACATCTAATATTTCTGCCAATTTTATTAACATGTCGGCATCTGGAACTGATATTCCCTTTTCCCACTTCGAAATAGTTTGTCGCACAACGTTCAAAGCTTCTGCAACGTTTTCTTGCGTTAAGCCTTTTCGTTTTCTAAATATTTTCAAATTCTTGCTTAACATTTTATGGCGCCTCCTTCATTTGTTTGCTTTATATATACCTTAAATAGTTGCGTTGCACAAGCAACACATATTAACATAGCGTAATTTTATCGTATCAGTAGGTTTATTTTTGCAACAAAGCAACATTTTCACTCAATCTTCGGCACCTTTCAAATACATAGATTTCGCCATGGTGAAAACAGTAGTGCCAGGCACTATTAACAAATACTTATCCCATCTCCTTATTAATCAATCATTGATTGTAGGGTTTAAGGGCAAGAAAAAAACTCTGTATTAAATACAGAGTTTAGTGAGTCTGACCTTCAACAGTCTTGATATCTTCCTGGTTTTCACCAATAGCTTTAACAGCTGCTTCAATACCAGTTACAATCTGTTCAAGACTTAATGATGGAGCAATTGGCTTACGGTTAATAACCTGGCTAGTGATGAATGGAACATGCATGAATCCACCACGAACATCTGGATATTTATTGGCAAGTGTATAAAGTACACCATACATTAAATGGTTACATACATAAGTACCAGCAGTATTAGAAACACTTGCAGGAACACCTGCTTTACGAATTTCTTCAGCCATTGCCTTAATTGGTAATGTAGCGAAATAAGCTGTTTCTCCATCTGCGAATACTGGACCATCTAAAGGCTGATTTCCTTCATTATCAGGAATACGTGCATCATTGATATTGATTGCAACACGTTCTGGGTTTAAATCAAAACGTCCCCCAGCCTGTCCAATACATAATACAGCATCTGGTTTTTCTTTTTCAATTGCAGCAGCTACTGTATCGATAGATTTGTAGAATACTGTAGGAACCATAAGTTTTACAACTTCTACATCTCCTACCTGATCAGAAACTCTTTTAACAGCTTCCCAGGCAGGATTGATTGGTTCGCCACCAAATGGGTCGAAACCTGTTAATAATAATTTCATTTGAAAGCCTCCTTAGAATGCTAAAACATACATTAAGATAATATGAATTACTAACATAATAAATGCAACTGGAACCTGAGTCATAATAATTCTGTATTTATTCTTAGTTTCCAGCAATGCAGCAGGCATGATATTGAAGTTTGCAGCCATAGGAGTCATTAATGTACCACAGTAACCTGCAGTTAAACCTAAAGCACCAACAACAATAGCATTTGCACCCTGTGCAATTAAGAATGGATAACCGATACCTACTGTAATAACAGCGAAAGCAGCGAAACCATTACCCATGATCATTGTAAATAATGCCATACCTACACAATAGAAGATAACTGCAATTAAGTGATTTCCTTCAGGGATAAGTGCACCTACACCAGCAGCGATAACAGCACCTACACCAGCTGCAGTAAATAATGAACCTAATGCAGATAATACCTGAGGTAAGATACCTGTAGAACCAACATTATCATTTAATCTAACACCATCTTTGAAAGGTGTAGATAGTTTTGGTTTAAAGATAATATATGCAACGATTAATGCAGCAGCAGCACTAATACCAATCGCATTGTTTGCACCAAGATTTGGTAAGAAAGTTGCAACTAATACGGCAACAAGAGCTAAGCATACTGGTGGGATAAATGATTTATATCCATATTTGTCTGCATTATCACGAGTTTCCTTAGCAGTTGGGATATGTCTTGCAGCTGGTTTTACTAAACCTAAACCAGATAATACAGCAAGAAGAACAACGATTAAACCAGTAATCCAAGTTGGAATATATGGTCCAACCATAAATGTAACAGCAATTAAGAACCAGAAAATGGCAGTAGTTACTGGCTTTTCACAGTCTTTGTTAGTTAAGGCATTAAACCCTGTTGCAGCAAAGATTGCACCAATGACGCAGTAGAATACTTCTGCAATAATAGTGGCTGTATTCCATTCAATTTGTAACATTGTTATTTGCCTCCTTTTCCATATTTCTTATTAAGTTTCTTATCGAACCATAAAGCATAAGCTCCACCAACAAAAACAGAAATAACTGCAATTGGAATAGACCATAATGCGATCTGGTTAGCAGTAACAACCTGGTCAATACCATGTGACTTAAATAATTCGTTTAAAGTTGCAACAATAAGTAATGTTCCTGAAGCACCCATGAAACAGTTCTGAGCAAAGAAGTTACCATAGTTTTCAGTAGCTGCAGCCATACCTTTGATCTCATCTTCTGTATCTTCATCAATATCACCATATTTCGCAATCGCAGCAGCCTGAGCCATTGGATTGATTAATGGACGGATGAACTGTGGATGACCACCAATTCTTAATGAGAATGCAGACGCAACAGTACGAACGCCTTCCCAGATCACTAACAAGCGACCTGTAGTAGCATTCTTAATACCCTTAATCAAGTCTACCGCTTTATCACGTAAGCCCATACGTTCACATAGACCTACAACTGGTAAAGTTAAAATAAATAAAGTTGCTGTACGGTTAGTTAAAAAGGCTGTACCTAGTGTATTTAAAATGTCCATGATAGACATACCACTGATTAAACCTGTTACTAAACCAGCAACAACAACTGTTGCAAGAGTATCGAATTTCATTACAAACCCAATAACGACAATTACGATACCAATAAGTTTAATAGCATCATTCATATGTTTTTCCTCTTCCTTCGTAAAATTACAAAATAATTATACCAATAAATGTCGCTATATGCAAATTGATAGAGATAATGTTTCATTAAAATACAAATTGAACACCCTTACATTTTACGATATTTGAACAAACAAAAAGAGGAGCACTATAATACTCCCCATTCAATCGGCTGAATTGCCTTGGCATGTCCATCTTTCATGATAACTTTATCATCTACAATAATAGTTGGATTATGTGTCACTAAATCAAAATGTCCACGCGCATTATGACTGCCTCCTAAGGCAAGATTTCTACCAAAACCAATATGGAATGTGCCAAAAGCAGACTCATCTTCAATATAGCTGGCTCCACGACACTTAGATATTGTATTTAAACCTATTCCAAATTCTGCGGCACAATACATTTCTAAATCATCAAATGATTCTAAGTATTTTTTCAGTTTACGTCCATCTTCTGTATCTTCGATATAAGTGATATAACCATTCTCTATTTTTATTTCTACAGGTTTATCCACTATTCCTATGTATCCCATTGATCCATCTAATATAAGTGTCCCATTTGTATAATATTCTACTGGTGGTATATAGATTTCAAAACTTGAAGAAGAACATTTTCCTACTTCCCATAATGAACCATGGAAGATACCTGGAAATCGATCTGTAATATCAAAGGTGAGGTCTGTACCACGTTTAGTCGTGACATGTATTGTTTTTGCATCACGTAATTCCCAGAACATTGGCATACCTAACATTGTGGCTTCATCAGGATCCATTTTTAAGAATTCCTGTTCAAATAATGATTCACCATTATTTGTAGACATTGGCATGGATAAGAACTGTGCGCCACGTGAAAGTGCATAGTTCACAGCATCTGTTGTAATAAATGAATAATTCGTTGCACCTACTATCGCATCTGCTTTAGCCATTTCCCATTTTAAATCATCTATACTTTTACCATTTTGTATTTCATGTGATTTTAACTGGACAACTTTACATCTAGCACCAATATGATCACATGCTTTTGAGAAGGCATCTGCTTCTTTAAGTTTTGTTTCATCTGTCACAAAATATACTAAATTATCTTTTGTAAGATGGAGCCAGTCTTCTACAACTATTCTTGCTCCTTCATTTATATTCATGTAAAATCAACCTCCAATGGTTATTATATATAAAATCAACATTTCTTGCGATACATATGATATAAAACTACTCAACAACTTGTATTGCAGTTCAAACAGATACGACTCCTTCTACTCTTGTACGTATCGCAAAGAAGCTAGGTTATTCAGTAAGTTTAGAAAACTTGGTGTAGATGCAAGAATCTATACAGATGGACACCTATTACCAGAAGTACTCAATAATAATGGTGTCCTTATGACTGCCATCACTTGTATTGGCTAGAATGATTTATCTCATCTTGTGAGTGCATCACTCTATGTATCTACAAGAGAAAAATCTTATAAGAAAAACTGGCGCAATTAACAGAATCACGCCAGTTCAGTAATTCAATTCTTAAGAATTAAAAATAGAGTCTCCATTTGTTTCAATGATTTCTTTATATTCTTCATAAGAATCTTTTAGTTTTCTTTCAAGTGTTCCATGTCCATCATTAAAACGATCAACATAGACAAAACCATAACGCTTCTTCATTTCTCCAGTACCTGCAGAAACAACATCAATAGGTCCCCAATATAAATAACCCATGCATTCAACACCATCTAGAATGGCTTCATGAACATACTTTAAATGTTCCTTAATATAGTACATTCTATATTCATCATGAATATGTCCTGTTTCATCTAGATTTTCATCTAATCCAATACCATTTTCTACAATAAAGAGTGGTAAATGATAACGATCATATAAGATATTCATAACATAACGGATACCTTTTGGATCAACTGGCCAGCACCAAGGTTCTGGTGAACATTCCTTTACAAATGGATTAGCACGTCCTTTTAATCCACCTGTATTACCATCCATATCAACAGACTGATCATATGTACTAGAACGATAATAACTAAATGAGAAGAATGCGACTGTATTTTCTTTTATTAACTGTAATTCATCATCTCTCATTTCAGGTGCACAGTCATGTTCTCTCCATACACGTTTTACATAACCAGGAATTTCTCCTAAACAGAAGACATCACCAAAATAGAAGTTATTTAATCTTACTGTATTATATGCCCCAAAGACATTATCAGGATTGCAGTCATATGGATATGTCGCAACAGATGAACATGTTAACATACATCCTACCTGCGCATCCTTATCAATCTCACGGCATAGTTTAACTGTCCAGGCATTGGCTACACAGATATTATAGTAAGCAAGCCACTTATCTTTTTCAGTTGTTGAACCAATAGGATCACTTGGATCATTTGGATTATCAATAGTCAATACTCCACCAGCAACTAGTGGGTTAATCATCATATTATTGACTTCATTAAAAGTAAGCCAGTATTTTACTTTACCCTTATATCTCTTAAATACTGTAGTGACATAACGTTTCCAGAAGTCAATGAGTTTACGATTACTCCATCCTCCATATTCAGTAATAAGATGTAGAGGTGTTTCATAATGACTTAATGTGATCACTGGTTCCATACCCAGTTCCAACATTGTTTCAATCATATCATCATAGAAAGCTAAACCTTTTTCATTAGGTGTTTCTTCATCCCCGTTAGGGAAGATTCTACCCCAGGCAATAGATGTTCTAAAGCAGTTAAAGCCCATACCAGACATTAACTTTAAGTCTTCTTTATATCTATGATAGAAGTCAATGGCTTCATGACTTAAGTATGCTTTATTAGGATCTAAGCACATTTCATATTTCTTTGTTTCTTCATTCCATTTAATACCAGGATCCTTAGAACCAATACCAACCATCACATCAGTGACATTAGGTTCCTTACCATCTTCTAGCCAGGCACCTTCACATTGATTGGCAGCAACAGCGCCACCCCATAAAAAATTCTTTGGAAAACTCATATTCTTTCCCTCCTATGATTCTATTCTAATCCAAAATAAGAAAAAATATGTTGTTCTTCCTATTTATGAAAAATATTTCTAAATATAAAAATATGTGAATCTCGCGTTAAAAGGCTATATGCATCATGCATATAGCCTCAACTATTATTTAATAATCTTGAAATAGTGACCTGGTTCAATCATGTCTAAGAACATCATTTCTTCTTCTTTTACATGACCACAAAGGTTTCTTTCACCATCATTTGGAATATCTCTTAATGCGATTTCTAATTCACCACGATAGTGAGCTAAATTATCATTAACGATTAATACATCACCACGATGGAACATCTTCTGTTCTGTTTCACGATGTGGGATACTTTCATTCTTATACTTTACTCTGCTTCCAGATGAACGTAAGAAGAATGAAGAATGATCATAACGGTCCCAGTGTGGATAGTAATCATAAATGATTTCCTTTTCAACATCTGATAAACCTTCTACTTCATCAATCTTGAAGCAGATGTTCTGGTAATCAACTTCTGATAAAGCTTTTAATTCTTCTTCTGAAGCATAAGCATTACCAATGATAATATCATCAACATCTCCAGTTGCAAGCATTAAACGAGCCTGTAAATCAATTGGAAGACCTCTTAAGATTTCTACTGTTGGTAATCCACAGAATACATTCCAAGGACCATGTGTATGTGGCTGGTTGCTTGATACGAATGCAGCTGTATGAAGATTTAATGATTTCCAATAAGCATTGAAGTTAACGAAATAGTTCCAGTCTAAACCAGAATATCTTTCTGGGAAGAAGTTATGACAGATAATAACCTGATCCTTGTTTCCTCCCTGTTCTAATAATAATTCAACACCCTGGTCCATAGAACCGTTGAATTCAATCTGAATATTATAAGGGTTTCTAGTAACCTGGATATCTCCTGTAGTACCAAATGAACCATCTAAACGGATAATATCTACACCCATATCATGGAATGGTTTTAAATCACTATAAGTAGCTCCTAAATGTTTAAATACTTCTGGGTTAGTATCTACTGCAACAACATAACCTAAAGAATGTGCCTTATCCATGAATTCTCCAAAGTCCTTCATGATCTTTTCTTTTGGATCATTCACTGATAATAAACAAGTAAAGATTCTTGAGAAGCCATACTTAGCAGCAAGTTCTAAGTAATCATAAACTTCTTTCTGAGTTGATTTTTCAGGATAAACTGAAATTCCTAAGCGATGCATAATAAATCCTCCTATTTTTATTTTCCGATAACATTATATCATTTATACCAACAAAAACAACATGTATTTTACATGGTATAAATACGCTCTATCTATATTATACAATAGTTGATTTAGTTTGCGTTAGATTTCATTATTTTGCACATGCTTTCTATTTGATATATAATGAGCATAATAAGGAGGGCTTCTATGACACTCAATAATATATTAGCGTTCTGTGTGACATTCATTATATCTGTCATCCTAACCCCTTTTATCGGTAAAATCACAAAAGAAATGGGTATAATAGCTCATACTAATAATAGAACTGTACATCACGGTATTATTCCTCGTACGGGTGGATATGCCATCTATGTGGCATTCCTTATAGGGGCAATGGTATTCCTTAAAACAGATAATCAGATCAACTCTATATTAATAGGTGGTTTGATTGTTTTCTTATTCGGCTTATATGATGATATTCATGACCTTCCTCCAAAGATGAAGGTTCTTGGACAGGTCGCTGCAGCACTTATAGTCATATTTTATGGTGGTATATCTTTAAAGGGATTTACTATTCCTTATATTCCTACTATTCTTTCTTATTCTATTGCCTTAATAATCACTCTAGGATGGATTGTAGGTATTACCAATGCAGTAAACCTCATTGATGGGTTAGATGGTTTATGTGGTGGAATATCCATGATTGTATTGATTACTACAGGACTCATTTCTATACATTATGGACGTACAGATATCACTTCATTAACACTCTTACTTGCAGGATCCATTGGAGGATTCTTAGTATTTAACTTCCATCCTGCAAAAATATTTATGGGTGACTGTGGGGCTTTATTTATTGGCTTCATGTTATCTGTGATTTCTTTATTAGGTTTTGGATTTAAGACCTCTACATTCTTTACTTTAGGGGCACCTATTGTCGTACTCGCAGTACCTATCATGGATACACTCATTGCGATTATTAGACGTAAGGTTCATCATCAACGCTTTGATGAAGCAGATAAAGGACATTTACATCATAAATTGATGTTCTCACTAGAACTAGGTCAGACTAAGAGTGTGCTTATTCTATATATTGCGACTGCATTATTCTCTATCTGCTCATTTATCCATATATATAGTGTGACTGCATCTATTCTATTATTCGCATTATTACTCCTTGTATTTGAGATATTCGTGGAATATACCAATATGATTTCACGTAAATATAAACCAATTCTTACTATTCTCAATATATTCTTAAAAAGAGATGATTTACCAAAGATCAAAGAATCTAAGACATATTTAATGATAGCAAAAAGACATCATGTGAAATATATTCTTATTGGGTTCTTATGTGCTGTGATCACAGTAAGTGGCGTCCTTGTTTATCATAATCATAATGATAAGAAGCCAGTAGTAAATACTCCAGTCATTACTTATGAGATGCCAAATCATCCTACTTCTTTAATGAAATCAGTACATGAAGATATTAATGCATCTCATACCAAGAGAAATACATGTCAGAATGTTGCTGCATTATTTGCGATTGATTTCTTTACTATCTCTAATAAGAAGAAAGATGAGATTGGTGGTGCGCAGTATTTCTATAGTGATCGTTTAGATAACTTTGAAGAGTTTGCAAAGTCTAGCTATTATGCAAATGTGAATGATATGATTGCGAATAAAACAAATCTTGATGAAGTCACAACATATGAAGTGAACTATACAAGAGCATCCGATGTCACATTAAGTGGTTTAGAGGATTATGAATATACGGATGTTGGGTTAGAAATTACATTTAATAAAAAGAATTTCTACTACAACTATCAAACAATTAATATTAAAGTAACACTTATAGAAAAGAATAACCGTTTTAGTATTGTATCCCTTGACTTCAACGATGGTGCGAACGAATAAAGGTGTTGTAATCAATATATTTTTATGATATTATTTATTCGCTAATGTAGAAAAAGTCTAAAAGAGAAGGAGGCAGGAAAAATGTTAGAAGTACTTTTGATCATTGTTTCTATAGCCCTAATTATTGTGTGTCTTTTACAAACGGGAAAAACTGATGGTATTGTTAATGCATTAACTGGCCAGAGCTCTAATCTTTTTGCACAGCAAAAAGAAAGAGGTGTGGATTTAGTTCTTACACGTATTACTGTAGGACTAGGTATTGCATTCTTTGTTATCGCAATTCTTATTAAAATGGCAGGATAATAATAAAGGGGCACTTATGAGTGCCTCTTTTCTTTTGTTGGAGGTGAATATATGAAAGAAGATGTTTTAGAATTATTAAAGAATAAAGACTTAAAAGATAGAAGAATAGATGCTCTAGCAAGTGCACTACATTATGATTCTACTGAAGAATATATCGCATTTGTAAAGCTTATGAATAAATTAGAAGAAGATGGTGAAGTGATTAGAGATAATCATAATAACTATCATTTAATAGATGATTTCCATTATTTAAAAGGTGTTTTGAGTTTAAATAAAAAGGGATTTGGTTTTGTAAAGGTTGATGAAGAAACTGAATACTATATTAATAGTAAGAACCTCAATGGTGCTTTTGATCAGGATGAGGTTATGATTGAAACAACTATCTATAGAGGAAAACCTGAAGGACGTGTTGTAAAGATCATTAAACGTGGTATGACTCGACTTGTTGGATTAGTCAGAAAAGGTAGAAGAGAACTCATCATCATGCCTGATGATCCTAAGTTTACTGATTGGATTTATGTAGATGAAGCCCATGCACATGGCGCTATGCCTGGACATAAGGTTGTTGTAGAGATTAAGAAGTACAAGCCTTATTTAAAGGGTGATATTGTTAAGATTATTGGTCATAAGAATGATCCTGGTGTTGATATCTTATCTGTTGTGAATAAGTATGATGTAGATATTGATTTCCCACAAGCAGTCTATGATGAGATTGAGTCTATTCCTCAGTCTATTGATCCAAGTGATATTCCTAATCGTTTAGATATTAGAGATTGGCAGATTGTGACTATTGATGGTGATGATGCCAAGGATTTAGATGATGCGATTTCTTTAAAGAAATTAGATAATGGGAATTATCAGTTAGGTGTTCATATTGCGGATGTTTCATTCTATGTGAATGAAGGAACTGAATTAAATAAGGAAGCGATTAGAAGAGGAACTTCTATTTATCTTGTAGATAGAGTGATTCCTATGCTGCCTCATAAGTTATCTAATGGGATCTGTTCACTTAATGAAGGTGTGGACCGTTATGCAATTAGCTGTATTATGGAGATCAATGATAAGGGACAGGTTGTAGATCATAATATCTACCCTACTGTTATTAGAAGTTCTCATCGTATGACATACAATAATGTGAATGCAATTCTTGCAGGTCATAAAGGATTAAAGAAGAAATACAGTGATTCTGTTGAATTATTCTTTAATATGAAAGAATTAGCTGCTATCTTAAGAAAAAAGAGAGATCGTCGTGGTGCGATTGACTTTGATGTAGATGAAGCAAAGGTTCTTGTAGATGATAAAGGACGTGCTGTAGATGTTGTCTTAAGAAATCGTGGTGAGAGTGATCATATTATTGAAGAATTCATGTTATGTGCTAATGAAACAGTGGCTGAACACTTTAAATGGATGGATGTACCTTTTATCTATCGTATACATGAGTATCCTAAGAAAGAGAAGTTACAACAATTTGTTTCCATTGCGAAGCCTTTGGGTTATACTATTCATGGGTCTCTTGAAAAGATCAACCCTCATGAATTAGCACGTATGATTGAAGAATCTAAGGGAACACCTGAGCATGATATTATTTCTACATTATTATTAAGATCAATGCAGAAAGCACGTTATGATGCTCAATGTCTTGGACACTTCGGTCTTGCGGATGAATTCTATACACACTTCACATCACCTATTAGACGTTATCCAGACTTATTGGTACATCGTTTGATTAGAACTTACTTATTTAAGAATGATTATTCTAGAATGAATGAGTTTGAAGAAATGATTCCAGTACTTGCTGAACAGTCTTCTAATCGTGAAAGAATTGCGATTGATATTGAACGTGAAGTCGAAGATATGAAGAAAGCTGAATTTATGTCTCATCATGTTGGTGAGGTATTTGATGGTTATATTTCTTCTATTACAAGTTTTGGATTCTTTGTATCACTTCCTAATACCATCGAAGGTCTTGTTCATATGACTTCCTTAACAGATGATTATTATGCTTATGATGAAAAGAATCTTATTCTTATCGGTGAACATACAGGACGTATGTTCAAGATGAGTGATCCAGTAAAAGTCAGAGTGACTGAAGCAAATAAGCTAGAAAAGACAATTGACTTCGAGCTTGTAAAAGCTAGAAGTCATAGAAAGAAGAAAAGAAAATTCCGTACAAGAAGGTAATATATATGAAAATCATCTCAAATAACAAAAAAGCATATCATGATTATTTTATCCTAGAAACTTTTGAAGCAGGTATTGAACTAAAAGGTACTGAAATCAAGTCTATTCGCAAAGGCAGTGCCAACCTTAAGGACTGTTTTGTAAGGATTAAAGACCATGAAGCTTTTATTGAAAATATGTATATTGCCCCTTATGAAAATGGAAATATCTTTAATCATGAACCTAGACGTATCAGAAAACTATTGCTTCATAAGAAAGAAATTAGTAAACTAGAGAAGAAGGTTCGTGAGGATGGTTTAACAATCATTCCTACAAAGCTTTACTTCAATACCTCAAAAGCAAAGTTAGAAATAGCTCTTGCAAAAGGTAAGAAGCTTTATGACAAGCGTAATGATTTAAAAGAAAAAGATGCTAAGCGCGATATTGAGAAAGCTCTCAAACGCGCTTATTAATGGGGGCGTCTTGGATTCGACAGGGGTCAGTTTGAATCAGGCAGCAGTCGTTGGCAAACGTTACATGCACAAACAAATATCTGGAAACAGAACAAATTACGCTTTCGCTTAATAGTCGACATAGACTTGCGAATGCAGACCTATCTGCGCTTACACCTTTAGAGTCTGTAACATAACCTGTAAGATAAGGGATATAGGATGTTCTGACTATATTCATGAAAATCAATCAGAAATCGGTATGCGAAAGATTGCTTATTGATCGTAACATACTTAAATTGATTCAATAAGATAAACTGTAGACACCTGATATGGAACGGCTTTTGGACGGGGGTTCGATTCCCCCCGCCTCCACCAAAAACGGAAGCGTCGAACTCTTATTCTTCAGGAATGAGTTCGCGCTTATCTATAGATTGGGGAACGCCTAGGCGCTCCCCTTTTCGCTATATGCGTCTGAACGCTTTATTTTGCGTTTTAAGCGGTTTTAAGCCCGAAGAGGTACTTGTGTACCCTTCGGGCTTTTTCGCGCCTTAAAACGCGTTCTGTGAGGTCGTGGGCGATTTTAGGGCCAAGTGTGCATCTCGCTATCGCTCGATGCGGTCGGGGGTTATGGGTCTAGGTACATGGGAAGGGGGTGGATGTCGGTGGGTTTTCCTTCGGGTGTCGCTCGCGAAACCGCTCGAAAACCTTCAAGGGGCCCCCGTCAAATTGAGGTGAGGGTGGATTTGATGTTTTTGGCACAAAAACTCATTTTGATTATGTGCCAGCATTTTTCCCTGAAATCAGGGGCTTTTCGGGCGATGGCACATTTTCGTGGCACAAAACCATTTTGCGGTTATGTGCCAGAATTAGAAATAAAAACCTTGATTTATGAGGGTTTTTCTCTTGTTGGCACAGAAACACATAAAGTTTTAAATTACGCAGGGAAAAAATATTATATATATCCCTCTTTTCCATGTACTGCTGATTTATTTTATATAAGGGTTCGGATTTTCGTGTGTTTCTGTGCCAACGCGTCACGCGACCCTGAATCTAGGGAAAAACACTGGCACAGAAAGAAAAACGCCCTGTGCCACGAAAAACGGCAATCGGGCTGAACCCCCCTGAATCTAGGGAAATTCGCTGGCACATAAAAAATGTGCCATTATGTGCCACGGTCATGTGCCATCACGATTCACGGTGTGTTTTGCACCCGTTTTGAAAATATTTTTGGGTGTATTTCCGCTCATAAATGAGGAGAAATAGGGTCAAAACGGGGCTCTGACCTGCGGCGATGCGAAAATAAGTATTGAAAAGCATGAATATCTATTATATAATGATGGTAAATTGAAGATATTTGTTTTCGCGACATGACTGCCGATGACCGAGCGAAAGCTCGCGAGGAAACCGATGGAGGGCACCGCCCTTCGAGACTGTCCGGGTCTGATAAGCCCGTGCGGGATGGGAACAGCATCTAAGCCGTCTTCGACGGTGAATCGCACAGAAGTGACGAGCGGCGAATCAGTTTTCAGCTTTACAGCTGTGACTGGTTCGCCGCTTTTTTGCGTTTACGGATATTTTGACGGATGAAAAGGAGGAATTTCTTATGACAGTAAACCCGAACATGGGATTCAAGAAGCAAATCATCGGAGGCAACGAGCTGACGATGGACGAATACGCGTCTTATCTGAACGTGTTGCGCATCAAGCCGTTCCTGACGGCGAATGAGGCGTCGACTCTGTTCGATATCGGCATCGGCCGCGTGATGTCGCTCATGAATGAGCCGGATTGCGATTTCACGACGACTGCCGGCGGAAAGCGCCGTCGCAAGATTCACCGCGAATCGTTCGAGCGTTACCTGATGACGCATAACGTGCCGTCGGATTTCGACGATGACGATGATGACGACGAGGAGGAGGTGTAAGCGTATGCCGGATAAAAAGAAAACCGCCCCACTCGCGACAAATGGGACGGTAACTACAAGCGATGCTTGCAACAATCACTGTGATGATTATAGCACAGTATCTCTTGATATTCAAGAAGATTTTGAAAGTTTGACTTATAACGGGCTGTTGAAGTCCGTCACGGATAACTATTTGTTCGGCATTGACGTGGATATGCCGCCGTCCCCTGCCGAAGTGGAGTCGCAGCTTTTGCAGGCGACGAACAATGCTATCGAATCGTACAATCTGGGTCCGCGCGACCCGAACGTTCCGCCGGGCGCTCCGATTAAGGATGCGTATCCGGACCAGAAACCTCCCGGCGAGCGTATCCGCAAGTTGCGCACGCTCACGCCTTGGCAGATTGCCCGCGTTATCAAGGAACTGCATCACGCGGTGAGTATTTGCTGGACCGGCAAAGACGATGAAGGCAATTACGATATCGGAATCTATCAGCGCGAGGGCGCGAAGCGTGGCACGTATGATACGTCGCAGGATGCGTTCGAAACATTGGTGCGACAGTATCATCGCACGATAACGAGCCGTGACGCTTACGAGGTCATGTACGCACTTCGCGGGGAATGCGAACGCGTCACGTGCACGGACAATCCTGACTATGTGGCTGTGAACAACGGAATCTATGATTACAAGAACAAGGTTCTGATGGATTTCAGCCCTGAGTTCGTGTTTACGAACAAGTGCCGTGTGAACTACGTTGAAAACGCGGCGAATCCTGTGATTAGCAACGATGACGACGGTACCGATTGGGACGTGGTCTCGTGGATGAACGAGCTGTCGGATGAACCTGGGGTGGTCAATCTTCTCTGGGAGATTATGGGTGCCATGATTCGCACGAATGTTCCTTGGAACAAGACGGTGTGGTTCTATTCGACGCTCGGAAACAACGGCAAGGGGACGTTGTGCACTCTGATGCGCAATCTTTGCGGTGCGGGAGCGTGGGCGTCCATTCCGTTGAAGATGTTCAGCAAGGATTTCATGTTGGAGCCGCTCATGCGCGTGTCTGCCGTTATCACCGATGAGAACGACACGGGCACGTATGTGGACGATGCGGCCGTTCTCAAGTCGATTATCACGGGCGACCCGTTCTTGCTCAATCGCAAGTTCAAAGACCCGCGTACGATGGTGTTCCGTGGGTTCATGGTGCAGTGCGTGAACGAATTGCCGCGCCTGAAAGACCGTTCGGAATCCATGTACCGTCGTCTTCTGGTCGTGCCATTCGAGAAGCGATTTGAGGGTTGTGAGCGCAAATACATCAAGAGCGATTATCTGTATCGTCAGGATGTTCTCGAGTACGTGCTGTTCCATCTCTTGCACGATACGAACTATTACGAGTTGAGCGTTCCTGATGTGTGCGTCGATATGTTGAATCAGTATCGCGTGTTCAATGACCCGGTTCGCGAGTTCTGTGAGATGTTCTTGTCTGAGTGCGTATGGGATTTGCTCCCCTGGGGATTCTTGCATGACCTTTATACATGCTGGATGGAACGCTCATACAAGCAGAGCCGTCCCGAGGGATTGAAGACGTTTAAGAGTCGAGTCGAGAGCGTTCTCGCGGATTTTCCCGAGTGGTCGGTGACTGATAACGCAATGAGGCCGGGCAATCGTATGGATAAGCCCGAGATGCTGATTATCGAATACGACGTCAAGTCTTGGATGAACAAGACGTATAAGGGCCAAGACCCTGCGAAGTTGGCGACGGTCGACCCGAAGCCACGTTATCGCGGACTGGTCCGCGACCTGAGCGTCGCTGCTGCCCTCGCGGCGGATGCGGCATCGGGCACCGGTGTGACGCCGGATGGTAACGAATAAATGGATTTCGAAAGATAAAGGAGAGGTTTAAGTTATGGTGACGATTTTCAATATGGTGCTCTTGCTGCTTTATGTGACGAGCATCGTTTCGCTGGCGTCGGCGACGATTAACGGCGTCAAGCGAGATAACGCCAAAGCCTTGTGGAACTGCGCGTTGGGCCTCGTGTTCTTGGTGTGCGCGGGCGCATGGCATTGGTTCTATTTCAAGTCCGGGCATGCGTTTGTCGCACTGTTCCGAGAATCGGTCGATGAGATTATGTTCGATATTACGTTCACCGTTTTGGATATCGGCTTGCCTAGGGTCGTGACGCAAATCATTCGGTTCGTGCTGGTGACGATTCCGTACTGGATTGAAATCGCGCTGGCGTTCCTTGCGCTCAAGGGTGGTGACTCTGCGACCGCGTGCATGCTGGAAGCGGAGGCCGCCGAGAAGGCTAAGCAGGCCGCGTTGCGTGCCGAGCGTTATGCGAAGAATCGCGCGCGTGTCGTCGTGAACGTGACAGAGGACGCGTCTCCGGTGTACAGCGATTTGTCATCTGATGATATCTCGCGTTTGCGCATGAAGGCGAAACATAATGCGCTGACGGAAGACGAGCGCGTTCTTTATTCCGAGTATCTTCGGCAGCAGCAAGCCGAGGGCAAGTGGGACCCTGAGGAGAACGCCTACAAGAACCGTAAGCGCAAGCGAGAGAAGTCTGAGTTTGATTGGCACGGCGTGTTCCTGAAGGTTCGGAAAGCGGTCGTCGTGCTCGTGGTCGTCGGAATCGGTTTCCGTTTCGGCGGTGCCGCCGTATCGAATTTGGTGAACAAGACCTTCGAGCCGGGTTCTGACGTATGGCAATCATCGCCGCTCGAATCAGTGAATGATTTCGGCGGGTCGTACGACGACTTGTCCGATGAAGACGAACAGAAAGCTGAGTACATGATGTACAGGCAGCAAGGCGGAAGCTGGTCGTTCGATGAGTGGACAAGGTTTTTGGATGAGGTGCGTGCTTGCGAAGACGAAGCGGGGCTCATGAGTCTCAGCGAGGAATTGGAAGCGAGCGGGTTCAAAGCGTCGGGTGGTTTTGACTTCGGTTCGTTCGTGCAAGCGCTCAAAAACTCGAACGGCGATGGCGGTTCCAACATCGGACATTATTTTGGCGATAACGGCGGTCAGGTGACCATCGAGGACCTTGGTAATTAGCGAATAAATGGAACATGACGTCCGATGTGGTGGTCGGTTTTCACCGTCGTCACGTCGGAGCTCATGACGACGAATAAGAGACATGAGCTAAGAGCTCATGGACGATAAGGAGTGATTGAAAATGGCTAGTAAGCGATTTGATGATATCGATAAGAAGGCACGCGAACTCGAGGCTCAAGCCAAGAAGTTGCGTCGTGAAAAGCAGGCTGCGAAGGTGAAGGCGTATGCCGATGCACTCGTGACCGTGTTCCCGGAAGTGAAGGACATGGGTTCTGCCGATGAGGTGCTTGCGTTCGTCAAGACGTTGCGCAAAAGCACCGGACAAGCAGACACCGGAGCGAACACTTCCGCCACGCAGACCGCAGTCGTGCGCGAACCCGTGAATGCCGCCGAGTCGTCGGACGGCTATCAGGGTTCCCAAGGTGCACAGGATGCCTCCCCTGCGCACCGTCCCTTTGATTAAAACGCGAACCGTGGGCGGACATGGGGAGTTGTCCCCGTGTCCGACATGCGGTCGCGTGGTTCTGTCCGACAGAACATGCTGAATCATAAGGGACAAAACGGGGGTTCGAAGGGGGCGCGAAGCAGCCCCCTCGCAAGCTGACGAAATATAGCAAAAATCGCGCATGCGCATTTTTGTCTATATGAAGTCATTGCTTGCTCCAGCCCCCTTTGCAGCAAATTTAAGAAAACGAAGTTTTTTGAACTGTCCACTGCAAGTGGCAGTTCGTGGATTAGCAAAGGAGGTGTTCACGCAGTGGATACGATGGAAAAAAGAAGTGCGAAAGCGACGCGGCAGCACTATAAAAAAGACCGTCGCGAAACGGTCGTTCAGGTACGCATGAACGAAGAAGAATTGACACTGCTGGATGCGAAACGTGGTTCGCGTTCACGTTCGAATTTTCTTCGCGGTGCGTTGCATGATAAGCAAGATATTTCCGAAACGACGAGGGTCGAAATGCCCCAGCTGGATAGCGTCGTGATGGAATTGAATCGCATCGGTGTGAACGTCAATCAGATGGCACGCGTGCTGAACTCTCAGCTTGCAAAGCGGCGCATGAATTCCGTATCGCAGATGATGGAATACCGCAGTTTGAAAAACGACATTGCGATGCTCGATGAGTGCAAGGCGAACATCGAAAAGATGCGAGCGACCATGGATGATTTGCGTGAGGAAATGCAGCCGCGTGATGCGTTGTCGATGGTCGATGATTTGCATCTCGATGATATTCATCTTGAGGAGGTGATGCTTGATGTCGACGACTAATGTGCAACCGTTGACGAACGTGCGAGGTCGTATGTCGTACACCGAATACGGCGAAGGCGACAAGCGACGCGAGCACATCGCGAACGGCACGAACCGTATCGTTTCCGAGTTCGGCGGGTTCAACATCGACGCCCTGACTGGCGACCAGCTGGCCGGAAACCGCGACGGCGATAAGTTGATGAACGCCATCAAGACGCGACTGACACGTTCGAACGTGGGTCCAGACGCTAAGAAGGACAAGCTGCTGGCCGAGTTCGCGATTTTGCAGACGAGTTTCCGCTTGAACGAGGTGAACGATACGCTGGGCAAGACCCCGTTGAAGTTCTATACCGAGTTCCTGTACGAGCACGTGTTCAAGAACATCAAGTACCAGAAGACCAGCGAGGACTTCATCGGTCGATTCTACGGTGAGTTCATGAGCTATTCGGGCGGCGACGGGCAGACGTTGGGCATCGTGCTCACGCCGAGCCATATCTGCGACCTGATGTGCGATTTGTTGGATATCCAAGCGGACGACACCGTGCTCGACCCGACATGCGGAACGGCCGGATTCCTGATTTCGGCGATGCACCGCATGCTGACGCTGGCTGACACGGACGCCCAGAAGCGCAATATCAAGAAGAAGCAGCTGCACGGGTTCGAGTTGCAGAGCAACATGTTCGCCGTCGCCGCTGCGAATATGATTCTTCGCAAGGACGGCAACAGCAATTTGGAATGCTGCGATTTCCTGCGTAAGAATCCGGCGCAAGTGCAGCTCAAGGGCGCGACGGTCGGCTTGATGAATCCGCCGTATTCTCAAGGCACGAAGGCAGACCCCGAACAGTACGAGATTTCGTTCATCGAGCACATGCTGGATTCGCTGGCAATCGGCGCACGCGCTGCCGTCATCGTTCCGCAGTCTTCTATGACCGGCAAGTCGAAGGCCGAGCAGGCGTACAAGGCGAGCATCATGAAGAAGCACACGTTGGAAGGCGTCATCACGTGCAACACGGATACGTTCTACGGAGTGGGCACGAACCCGGTCATCGCCGTGTTCACGGCACATGAGCCGCATGACCCCGACAAGGTGTGCAAGTTCATCGACTTCCGAGATGACGGATACGAGGTTCGCGCACATGTCGGGCTCGTCGAGGGCGATTCGGCGAAGGACAAGAAGCAGCACTTGCTGGATGTGTGGTTCGGGAACGCCGAGGCTCCGTCGAAGTTCTGCGTGGAGTCCACGGTGACGCCTGAGGATGAGTGGCTGCACTCGTTCTACTACTTCAACGACGAGATTCCGACGGATGCGGACTTCGAGAAGGCAATCGGCGACTATCTGACGTTCGAGTTCTCGATGGTCATGCAGAATCGCGAGTATTTGTTCGAACAGAACGGAGGTGACGAGGATGCAGAGTCTTGATGAGAAGGAATGGGCGGAGTTTCGCATTGGGGATTTGTTTGAAGTAAGCCGTCCGACGGCACGAAACAAGGACAATTACCAAGCTGGAGGAGTCCCATTCGTAGCGTCAGGAAGCGTGAATAATGGGGTTATGAAGCTCTGCGCACCGCTGGAGGACGAGCCGTTGGATAAAGGCGGGTGTATTACGGTTAGCCCTGTTGATGGCAGCACATTCTATCAACCGATGGATTTTCTTGGCCGTGGAGGCGCCGGTTCATCAATATTGATGTTACGTAGCGATAAGTTGGATTTATATCGGGGCCTATTCATGTCACGAGCTATTCAACAAACCTGTTCGAAATACACTTATGGGCACATGGGCAATAAAGACAGCATTAAACGCGAACGAGTCATGCTCCCCGTTGATGATGCGGGCGAGCCCGATTACGAATACATGGCTGAGTACACACGTCAAAAGCGTGAGGCGATGCTGGATAAGTATTTCGAGTACGCCGAGGAGCGTGTCGCCGAGCTGGGCGACATCGTGGATATTCCGGCGTTGGACGAGAAGGAATGGGCGGAGTTTACACTGAGCGATATTTTCACTGTTGGTGCTGGTAAGCGTTTGGAAACCCGTAATAAGATACCGGGAACACGCCCATTTATCGGGGCCACAGATAACGGAAACGGTGTTACTGGCTATGTTGCGAATGATAATGCGTCTAAAGACAGTAACGTATTAGGCGTGAATTACAACGGAGCTCCGTGCATCGCTTTCTATCACCCGTATGAGTGCATCTTCTCAGATGATGTGAAACGATTGCATTTGAAGGCTCATGAGGATAATGAGTTTGTCTTGCTGTTCTTTGTTGCGATTTTTGCGCAGCAAAAAGTGAAATATAGCTATGGTTATAAGTTCAAGGAGCAGCGTATGCTGCGACAAAAGCTCATGCTCCCTGTTGATGATGCGGGTGAGCCTGATTATGCGTATATGGAGCAATACGCAAAGAACATGATGCTCCGCAAGTATAGGCAATATCTCGCGTTCTTGGAGCGAGACGCCGAAGAATAATTACAACGTGACCCGCCGTCGGTTCTGCCGGTGGCGGGCGTTAATTAGGAGGTGATTCGTTTGGCTAGAAGCAAGAAATTCAAGCGGAACGACAACAACCTCGCCATCGCGTACTATCGTTTCTCGTCGCACTCGCAGAACGAGGCGAGCATCGACCAGCAGAAGGAGCTCGCCCATGCGTGGGCGGACGCCCACGGGCTGACCATCGTGAGGGAGTACGAGGACGCGGCCATATCCGGCACCAAGGAAAACCGACCGGGATTCCAGCTGATGCTGTCGGAGGTCGCGAAAATCCGTCCGAGCACTCTCATCATGTGGAAGACCGACCGGCTGGGTCGCGACAAGTACGTGCTGGCGATGGCGAAGAAGGAAATCCGCGACGCGGGGTGCGAGATACACCTGCTGGCGGAGAACATCCCGACGGAGGGACCCGAGGGAATCCTCGTCGAGGGGCTGATGGACGCCATGGCGGAGTATTACAGCCGCCAGCTCTCACAGAACATACAGCGGGGGATGGACTACAACGCCCAGCACGCCCTGTTCAACGGGCACAAGGTGTGGGGATACGGCGTGGACAGGGAGACCAAGAAGTACGTCGTGGACGAGGACACGGCACCGTTCGTGCAGCGGATGTTCGCGGAGTACGCGGCCGGCAAGGCCATGCAGGAGATATGCGACGAGTTCAACGCGCAGGGACTGCGCACGACCAGAGGCGCCGAGTTCGGCGTCAAGACCATGAACAAGATGCTCCAAAATCGAGCCTATATAGGCGAGTATCATCATGGCGACATCGTGGTCCCGGACGGGATGCCGGCGCTGGTCGACGTGAAGACGTTCAACGAGGTGCAGGCGCGGTTCGCATTGAATAAACGCAAAGGTTCCCAGCGTGCACGGGGGATGGACGACGCCGAGGCTCCGCGCTACTGGCTGACAGGCAAGCTGTTCTGCGGCAAGTGCGGCGCGAGCATGCAGGGCGTGCACGGCACGAGCAAGACGGGGCGAAAATACTATTACTACTACTGCAAAGCGCAGCGTGCCAAGCAGTGCGACAAGAGGAAGATGCGCAAGGAGCAGGTCGAGGAGCTCGTGACGATACTGCTGCGGGGGCTGTTGGAGGACACCGAGAACCTCGCGTCGCTGGCGGTGGACGCCGCCGCGTACTACCGCGATAACTACCGCGACACGCATTACCTCGACGGCTTGGAGGCCAAGCGCCGGGAGGTGGAGAAGTCCACGGCGAACTTGCTGAAGGTCATCGAGAAGGGCGTCCTGAGCGACGCCGTGACCGACAGGCTGATGCAGCTCGAGGAGCAGAAGGCCGCGCTGGACGAAGCCATCAAAGCCGAGCACGTGCGCGCCGCGCTGTTCGAGGACGAGCACAGCATCAAGGCGTACTTCGACAAGTTCATGCGCGCGGACTTCGACAACCCGCAGACCCGGGACGCGGTGATGGAGTATTTCGTCGATAAGATATATTTATACGACGACAAGCTGGTGGCGACGTTCTTCTACTCCGAGGACAGGACTGAGATAAGCTGGGGAGAGCTGGGCGACTTGGTGATTGACCCTTTTGTTAAAGGGGAGGCCGCCGAGTTCGACGTCTTCCCCTTTGGCTCCACCAAAATTAAGAGTTAAAATGGATGTCATCAAAAAAACTGATGAAATCAACATTTTTTAAGATATTTTAAAGAATCAAGAAATAGCGATTTATGTGGGTGTCACTACCTAAAAATCGCTATTTTTTACTTTAAAGATAAGGTAAAATGGATGTAATAAAAGTAAAGATTGCAGATTACTTATGTTTGATGGAAATTATTAGATAATTATTTTTTGAAAGGATGTGTTTTTCATGAATTATATTTTAAAACAGTATGATAATGATTTATTGTATTTTTCTATGAAAAATACAAATGATGGATTAGAAGTTTTAATTAATACTGTTAATCAAAATTTACAATATCTTTTACCATTAGACTTAGAATTAAGCAATGAAGGATTAAAAAAATGGCTTCAAAAAAGGACGATTCCTAGAAATAGACCCTATGTTTCTAATTTTTTATCTCGATTAGGATTAAATGAAAAAGATACAAAAGGTATTATTGATATATGTCAAGGCTTATCATTGAATGATAGTTATTGGGTTATGCAAGAAGATTGTAAAGACTTATTTAAAAATAAAAATCTTTATCATAATTCTTTTAATACAAATATTGCTTCCATTGCTTTTACAGGATATGGAAGTTATAAATGAACTAAATACTGTTTATCGCCTGAATTTACAACAAATGGGATGCTTGCTAAATCATGGAGAAGAATAAAAAATAATATTCTTCTTTATAAATCAGGAACAGAAGGATTTGCGAATAGTGGCTTAGAACCTTATAGTGAATATTATGCTTCACAAATTGCCAAAACAATGGATTTACATTATGTAGATTATGGACTTTCTAAATGGAAAGGGAAGCTTTGTTCAACATGTTTACTTTTCACAAATGAAAATGTATCTTATATTCCAGTTGGAAGAATTATTAAAACAGGTGGAATAGAGTCAGTTATTGATTATTATAAAAAGCTAGGTGAAAGCTATTATCAAGAATTATTAGATATGCTTGTTTTTGATGCAGTGATTTTAAATGAAGATCGTTATTTTGGTAACTTTGGTTTTTTAATTGATAATAAATCAAATAAAATTGTGGGATGTGCGCCTATTTTTGATAATGGATTATCACTTCTTTGTTATGCTATGGATGATGATTTTAAAAATATTAATCAATACATCCAAACAAGACTTCCTGCAACATATCAAGATTTTATTGCTTTTGTAAAACCACGTATGATAAAAAGACAAAAGGAAAAACTAAGAAAATTAATAGATTTCAAGTTTGAAAGTCATTATAAATATCGATTACCTAGAAAAAGACTCAAATATTTGGAAGAAATTATTCAAATAAGAGTTTTAGAATTATTAGAATAGTAGTGTATATCAAATGTTTTTACATGTTCTTTTTCTACTTTTTTCAGAAATTTCTGTAATATTGATTATTCCACTCTAGTTGATCACTCATTCCGATTGGGTTGACCAAGTATTCCGATGAACCTGACCACCTAAAATCCTGACTGTAAATAAAGTACAGTCAGGATTATTTTTTGTTTATCTGCTTCTCATTGACTTATCACCAAAGATTTTTATTGTCTGTGATTTTGATATTATTCTATCCATTATTGCATCAGCTAAGGCGCCTCCACCAAGCTTACTGTGCCATCCTGTAACATCAAACTGAGAGCAGAATACTGTTGAATGAATACGATATCTCTTTTCCAGTATTTCAAGAATATCCTGCTGTTCGGCATTATTAGTCCCTATCAACAGCCTCTCGTCCAGTATTAAAAGATTACACTTTATGTATTGATTTATTCTCTTTCTGTAATTTTCCTGAACCGTTGCAAGATCTAATTCAGCTAATAAGTCAGGAAGTCTTACATACATTACCTTCAGGGGTGCATTACATACTTCTACACCTAGGTTTAAATTTTACATAATTTAGTATTGTAGTTTTTTCTTATAACCCCATATCGTGATACAATAGAAACATCAATTAATAATGTACATATTCAGTTGGGAGCTACATAAGATGAAAATAGGAATAATAGATGATGATACTCATTTCAGCCAAGTCATAAAGAATAAGATAGAAGAAAACACATGCTTTAGTAAAAGTAGTATTGATGTATTTAATAATGATTTCAAATCACTTCAATTAAAAGATTATGATTATTTGTTTATAGATATTCTATTAATGCAGGATAATGGTATCACTATTGCGAAAAGTATAGATAATAAGAATACACGCATCATATTCATGTCTAGTAATGAAACACTTGTTTATGATTGTTTTGATATTGCGCTTTACTTCTTTATAAGAAAAACATCTTATGAAGATGATTTAGAAAGATTATTTATCAAGATAGATAAAGATCAGGCTGAAAACCATAAACAATATCTCGTTGATAAGAAAAACAATCAATACATTAATCTCAAGGATATTATCTATGTTCAATCCCATAGAAATACATGTACCTTTTACACGGAAGATAATGAATATGTTCAATACACAACATTAAAGAAATGTTCTGAAGAGTTATGTTCCAATGTAGCATTCTATAAAATAAACTCATACACCATTATTAATTTTAAGTATGTTACTAAAATCAATAATCAAAATGTGACTCTTATGAACAGCCAAACATTTAATGTCTCTAGAAAATCAAAAGATATTATTGAAAAATACCATGCCTACAGGAGGTACATACAATGATGAGTTTCTTATATTTTTGTTGTATAGAAGCATTACTGACATATCTCCTTAGAACAAATAAAACAGCTATTATTATTGCCTCTTTATTGATCAATTGTCTTCTTAGTGTATTTACAAGTCATCCCCTATTACAGGATCTCTTATTAATAGAATCTTTATGCTTCTTATTCTATTATTATTCAGATAGGATGCTATCAGAAATTGTCTTCTATCTTTCATTCTTAACTGTTATAAAAAATTTAGTTGTTCTAATACCAATATCCCCTATAGTTTCATTGATCATCTATATTCTTATTATCTCTGCATTCGCTATTATTCAAAAGCTTTACCCTATCGATAATAAGAATCTTTATTGGGGATTACTTATGGCTATATCCTTAAGTACTCTATGTATTTATCATATTCTCTATAATGACTTTCTTAATATATTAGGCATAAACTGTAATCTCATTATTCTTATAACCCTTTTGATTACTATCATTATTTCCTATTACTTATTCCTTAGATATACCAAACTTAATCATGAACAACAGCTTCTTAACCAGGCCATTGATCATTTTAAGAATGATCAACAGAACTATGCCTTTATCGAAAAGAAAAACGATGAACTCTATAAGCTAAGACATGATTTAAAATACGATTACCTTCAGATGAAAGAATATGTAAAAAGAAAAGAATTTGAAAATGTGAATGAGATGATAGACAAAAGAATAGATTCTCTCAATGATCATAACATGCTGATCATATCTGGTAATAAGCTGTTTGATTCATTTATCAATATGAAATTAGAACAGCTTAAACTCAACAACATTAAACCTGCTATTATTGTATCTATTCAGGATATATCATTTATAGAGGATGAACATTTGAATATCCTTATAAATTATCTGTTTGATATCGCAATAGATTGCATAGAAAATAATGAATTAGAAGTAAAAATAACGGAAGACCAATGTGCCTTTGAAATCACATTGTATATGAATGATGCAAAAGAAAGAATCAATCAAATGAAATATGATACTCTTGTATTAATACTGCATAAATATCATGGAAGCTTACAAGTACAGCATGCTGGTGCATCACTCTATATCTCTACTCTTATACCTGTTTCATAACAGGTATTTTTTGTTTATTATCCTCATAAATTGGTCAAACGTCCTCAAGATATTATTTATTTTTTTAAAGGTTGTATGATTGAAATAGGAGGTGCTTTACTATGATTGAGATGAAACATTTAAATATAAATTTTGGAGATCAAGTCATATTCAATGATGCTCATTTTAAAACATGTCCTGGTCAAATCACTGGTATCATTGGTAAAAGTGGATGTGGTAAAACAACATTCCTAAAATCATTATTATACCAGTACAAAGATAATCTTCTTTATGTAGATAATGTAGCTATCAATAATTCTAATAAAGAAGACTATCTATTAAACAAGGTGTCTTATATTGATCAATTTGGGACATTCTTTGATAACATGAAAGTATATGAACATTTTGAATTTATTAATCACCTACAAGAAAGCCAATATGATCAAACCAAAATGAACAATATGCTTCATCTAGTAGGATTGGATCTTATAGATCCATCCTGCTATCCTTCTTCTTTATCTATTGGGCAGAGAAAAAGATTCTTAATAGCGTTATCCATGTATAAAGATGCATCCATCATTATTATTGATGAACCAACTGCTTCTTTAGATCAAGAAAATAAAGAAATCGTACTTCAATTACTCGAAAAACTAAAATCAGAAAACAAATATATTATCATTACAACTCATGATGAATATCTAATAAATCATCTAGACATTACTTATAGAATAGAAAATAGAATTCTTGTATGTGATCAAAAAATAGATAAAATAAATCAATCTATTCAACTCAAAAAATCGAACATCAGCAGCTATCATAAGTACTTCTTCTATAAGAATAAAAGACAATGGTTTCAGTTTATCCTTGTATTACTTCTAGGTTTTATTATGACTATCTCTATTTCTACTAACGTAAGTGATAGTCTATTACAGGAAAATAAGTTATCAAGTGGTATAAAACAAGCCAATAAAGCAGAATTATATACAGGTAAGATGAATGATTCTTATATTGCGAATGGTGTAGATAGTTATTATATCGGTGATGCAGAGGTAAATCTTGATATAAGTACTGAGGAATTGAATCATATTAAATCAATCAAACATGTAAAGAGTGTTTATCCATTTGATGTATTTGATACAATCAATCAAATGGAAGATGTGAGTAAAGGTACTGTTTATTATCAAGGAAGTAAAACACAGTTTGATTATTTTCAGGAAGGGAGTCCAATGGTCGTTCCCTATTACTCTTTCCAGAATATTAAAGTAGATGGAAAAGAACTTAAAGGAAATGCAATCAGTCAATCATTCGCAAGAAAGCTAGGTATAAATGAAAAAGAAAAGAACTTTAAAATATCTATAGATGTATATGTTCCTGTCCAAGAATATACTTATCAATGTGAAATTGATGATTCTAAAACATTGGGCACTTTATCTCAGGTTCTTACTAAGAAAGTAAATCTTGAAATAGAAATCAATCATATTATTTCAACAGATGATTATTATAATGAATTTCTTAGTGCTGGATATGTTGTACTTATGAATGACAAATCATTCTATACTATTTTAAATCAATACAATAACCAGACTCCTGATAGTTTACTAGATGCCAAAGAATACAATGCAGCTATTACTCCTTATCAAAGTAAGAATTATGTTGTAGAAGTAGACCGTATTAAGAACTTAAAAAGTGTTGAAAAAGAAATATCTCAGATTTCTAATAATTTCATTACTTATGATCAATATAATTCAGTGACAGATATGGTTGATGTCTATAAGGAAGAAAGAAAAGGAAGATACATTTTTATGGCTGTAGTGATATTAATCGCAATATTCCTTTATGTTCTTGTACAAATGAATGCATTGGATGATAGAAAGAATGAAATTAAATTGTTGAAGGTTTATGGTTTAAAGAATCAAACAATTTGTTCTTTAATGAATGATAATATGATTGTACAGTCCATCTTATCTCTATTACTAAGTATTCCTGGTTTCTTTATCGCAAGAAAAATTGGTTTCTTTGTGATTAATCGTCAGTCAATGACTATGAGTTTATTACTATTTATGATTATTCAAATAGGTGTGACTCTAGTTATTTGTTTCTTATATATGTTATAGTCAATGGTTTGTAAAGAAGGTGGATTTATGATTGAGATGAAGAATATCAATCTATCTTTTAAGAATCATATATTGTTTAAGAACCAGAATATAAGTATTCCGTCTTCTCAAATTACTGTAATCACTGGTGAAAGTGGTTCTGGTAAATCTACTTTATTATTTGAACTCGCAGGACTAACACATTATTCCAAGAATGAGTTTTATACCGACAGTAATGATTATGGTTTTGTATTTCAGGATTGTAGATTATTTGATGATTTAACAGCAATACAGAATATTCAACTATTTAGTGAGCTTGCTGAAGTTCCATTTCATAAAGATCAAATGATGAAGCTATTGGATGAATTAGATTTAAATATTGATTTAAATGGAAAAGTAGATATTTTATCTGGTGGTCAAAAACAGAGATTACTTATATTATGCTGTATGATGAAGAATCCGGATATTATCTTTCTAGATGAGCCTACCGCTTATCTAGATACGATCAATAGAGAACATATGAGAAAGATTATTCATGAATTATGTCATAGATATCATAAGACAGTTGTGATTGCGACACATGATATGGGGATGTTGGAGATTGCTGATATACATTACCATATAGAGCACCAGCAAATCATATTAGAGAAAGAATCTTATACAGAGATCAATAAAATAGAACCTAAAGAACATATTCATACAAATCCTGTTACCTATTACTTAAAGGCTGAGAAGTCCAATAGAATCCATTATAAAAGAAATATTGTGATAAGTATTATGATGATCATAGTGACATATATGATGTGCTTTCAAGCTTATTATCAAACAGAAACAGACACTATGATTAATAAAGCAATTGATAATGAATTAAGGATTTCTTATAAAGATGGTGGTAATGCTTATGATATGGGCGGTCAGCCTATTCCTAAAACACTCATTCAAGACATATCCAACAACAGTATGGTTCAAAGTATTCAGCCATTCTTCCAATGGAATGTCTTAAATACGCAGGAGACTATTGTCATACAGCCTTATTATGGGAATATGAAAACATATAAGACTTATACAAAACAATCATTCAGTATTGAGAATAAACAACTCAATACTGATCATGTCTATATTTCTTATTCTCTCTATCAAAAACTAAACAAGACTATCCATATCAAAGGTATTCTTCAAATACCTACAAGTAATACCTACACCTTCAACATGATTCCTTTTGAACTCGTTAATGCAAATGTCACAGATAAAGATATTCATAACCGATATACAAAAACAACAGAAAACATTATTTATATATCTCCAAATCTTTATCAGAAGATAGTAAATCAATATACACAAAACAATACATATCAGTCCAATGTCTATATCATCAAAGTAAACTCATATAAGAACATTCAATCTGTAACTGAGTTTATTAAAAAACATGATTCTGATATAAAGGTCTATAATCCTGTTTCTTCTGCAATATTAAATAAAACAACTACATTTGGATTTGAAATGATACAACAGTTCTCTATGATTATGTTTGTCATGTTTATAAGTACATGTTTTATTATTGGAATATTTGATATTGTTTCTAGACGTTATCAATATGCACTACTATTAGTGAATGGACTTAATAGATTACAATGTCTACAATTAATATTGAAAGAAAGATATTCTTATTGTCTGGTATCTATCATTCTATCTATGATTTCAGTCCTATCTCTATTCTTCTTCCAATATCATATATTACCTTCTATAATGATAGAACAAGCTATTTCTATCTTAATCCTAGTGAATTCAGTTATTCTAATTATTCCTTGTTTGACTTTTCTTGTATTAATGAGATCAAACAATGAAGGAAATCTATTAAAGACAAGTGAGTGATGATTATGAAAAAACTACCCATTATTATAGTCTCTGTAGGATGTATTATTACTGGTCTTATTGTAAGTATGACTCCTGCAGTGAAAGTTGTGAATAATACCACGTATTCTTATTTCAACTATGAACTTCTCGGTATTGGTTTTGCGATTAGTTTATTGCTTGGTATTATCTCCTTATGGTTTATAAAAAGAAAAGAAAACTAATCACATATTAAATTCGGAGGGAAAAACGTCTCTCCGATTTTTTTCAATACTCAACAACTTATCTATAGTTCTGTGCTTATATGATATAATTTTTATGTGAAACAACCGTATACGGTAGGTGGTTATCCTTGGTCGTTATGACGAAGGTACGCAACCCTTCGTAATTCTTCTTTTAAGTTGAAAACGGAAGTGATGCCTGATGACAACGTATGAAATAATACGTAATTAAAAAAAGTTCTTAAGTGTTTCTTAATTTCCACACAAATTACACATATTAGATATATAATACAAAATTGTTGAAGATATAAAGTTGAGGTAGAATAGAAATGAAAAAACGTCATTTAAGAAAGAGGGCATATGTCCTATTAGGCTGTATTGTCGTTTTAGTGCTTGGTCTAGGCATTTATTTTATGACACGTCCAGCTGTTAGCTTTAATGAAAGTACACAGGATATTGAAATCAATAGTACTTACAATCCTATGTCTTTTATTAAAAAAGTAAGAGGTAATAAGAGTGATGTGACTGTAGATAATTCTAAAGTTAACGTCAAAAAACTTGGAAAGTATAAGATTACTTATACATTAAACAAGAAGAACTACGTATTAAATGTAGAAGTTGTAGATACTAAGAAACCTACATTTAAGGTAGTGAATAAAGCAGTAGAAGTAGGTACTAAAGTTAAAGCAAGTGAACTTGTGACTGATATTAAAGATGAAACAAAGACTAAGACTTACTTTAAGAAAGATGTATCTTTTGATAAAGAAGGTACACAAAAGGTTACTGTTGTTGTAGAAGATCAGGGTGGTAATAAGACTGAAAAAGAAGTAAATGTGAAAGCTGTAAAGGATACTAAAGCACCACTACTTGCAGGTCTTCAAAATTATGATACGACAATAGGTTCTAACATTGATTTCATGAAGGGTATTACTGTAGAAGATGATTTTGATAAGAATCCTAAGGTATCTGTAGACAGCAGCAAAGTAGATTTTGGAAAAGCAGGTACTTATAAAGTCATCTATACAACTAAAGATAAGTCTGGTAATGAAAGAAAGTATACACAGACTGTTATTGTAAATAATCCACGTCCTGCCAATGCAGTTGCACCTACTGGTGAAAAGGTTGTTTATCTTACATTTGATGATGGACCTTCTCAGAATACTCAGCGTGTGTTAGATATTCTTGATAGATATCATGCGAAAGCAACATTCTTTGTGACTGGTAATGGTCAGAAATATAATTACTTAATTCAGGAAGCACATAAGAGAGGTAATACTATAGCACTTCATACTTATTGTCATGATTATCGTACTGTTTATGCTTCTACTGATGCTTACTTTAATGATTTAAATAAAGTAGGTGATATGGTTAAGGGTCTTATTGGATTTACTCCTCGTTATATTAGATTCCCTGGAGGAAGTTCTAATACAGTTTCTAGACATTATTCTGCAGGTATTATGAGTAATCTTACTAGAATGGTACAGGAAAAAGGTTATCAGTATTATGACTGGAATGTCAGCAGTGGAGATGCATCAGGTAATAATGTGCCTACTGCAAGACTTATTGCGAATGCAACAGCTTCTCGTAATAATCAGATTATGATCTTATTCCATGATACAGCTGCAAAGAATACAACTGTAGAAGCATTACCTAAAGTTATTGAACATTATCAGAGCCTTGGTTATACATTCAAGGGTATTGATGATACAACATTTACACCTCATCAAAGAGTATTAAACTAAAAGCCTCATTCGAGGCTTTTTTCTTTTAGTATCCTATATTTTTTGTTCATTATTCATATTTTCATGATATAATTTTTTCGGAAAATATACTGAATAATATCGTAAGGAGATTTGTTTTGAAGAAAAGAATTATTTCAATTGTTTGTCTATTTTTACTCATCTCATTATTACCTGGATGTTCTTCAGATAAAGAAGAAGAATCTGATGCGATTATTGTGAATGATCAGATAGGACGTCAGATTACAATTAAAGACCAAGTAAAACGTGTAGTAAGCACTTCATATATAACAACTTCTACATGCCTTGCATTAGGAGTAAATGATCAGTTAGTAGGTATAGAAAAGAATGCTTCTTCTAGAAGCATTTATCAAAAGACAGATCCTGATTTATTAGAACTACCTCAGGTAGGATGTAATGTCAGTCTTATCGCAAAGACAGCTCCTGATGTAGTATTTATGATGAAAGAGAATAAGGATCTTATTGAGGATTTTGAAGAAAGACATATAAAAGTTATTGTGGTTGATCCTTCTAGTGAAAAGAAGTATGATGCCATGGTTTCACTTATTGCGAAAGTTTGTGGTAAACAAAACAATGCGAAGAAGTTAAAGAACTACTATAGTACTAAAAAGAGTAAGATGAATAGTTTAGGTACTTCTAATAAGCATGTTTATATTGCTTCAAAAGAGTCTATTTATAAACCTGTCACACCTTCTATGTTTCAAAGTACTATACTAACTACAGCACATGTGAAAAATGCTGCAGCGAGTATTAAAGGTGTAGACTACCCTACTATTGCGTTAGAAACATTATTAACTTTAAACCCAGATATAGTGATCATGCCTCGTAATGCTTCTTATTCAAAAGATTCTATTTATAACTATGAATTCTTCTCATCACTTGATATAGTGAAGAACAAGAAGATTTATATTATGCCTGAGGTGGTTGAATCATGGATGGATCCTGTTCCTTCTCATATTCTTGCATCACTCTGGCTATCATATGTACTTCATCCTCATGATTATACATATGAGAATTATAAAAAGGATGTAATAGATTTTTATAAAGAGTTTTATGATTTTAGTCTCGATGAAACACTTATCACAAAATAGAAAGGATAGAAAAAGATGTTAAATATTCAGGAATATGTAAGACCTCAGTCGCTTGAGGAAGCTTATGAACTCGTTCAGAACAGAAAAAACATTATTGTAGGTGGTATGTTATGGTTGAAGATGATGAATAGATCAGTTGAAAAGGCAATTGATTTATGTGATCTTCATTTAGATACTATTGAAGAAGATGATGAACAGTTTACTATTGGCGCAATGGTGACATTACGTCAGTTAGAAACTCATGCAGGAATAAATGCTTATACACATGATGCAATGAAGCATAGTGTGGAACATATTATTGGTGTGCAGTTTAGAAACTGTGCGACTGTAGGAGGTTCTATTTTTGGTCGTTATGGTTTCTCTGATGTATTATCTATGTTTATGGGATTAGATGCTTATGTAGAATTATATGACGGTGGTATTGTACCTATGAGAGAGTTTGCTTGGATGCGTCCTTCTCTTGATATTCTTGTACGTGTTATTGTAAAGAAGACACCTATTAAGGTTTGTTATAAGTCACAGAGAAATGTAAGTACTGATTTCCCTGTTCTTACTTGTTGTGCAAGTTATATGAATGATACTTATTCTGTAGTAATTGGTGGTCGTCCTTTAAAGGCAATTGCTTATGAAAAACAGATGGCATTAAATGATGAATCTATTGAAGCTTTTATTGAAGAAGTATCTTCTGAAATCAAGCTTGGAAGCAATAACTTAGGCAGTGCAGAATATCGTCAGAAGCTTGTAAAGGTTCTTATGAGACGTTCATTAAAGGAATTGGAGGCACAGTAAGATGGAAATTACAATTACATTAAATGGAAAAACAATGACTCGTAGTATTTTACCTGATACTCTTCTTATTGATTTTGTAAGAAGTGAGCATTGTCTTAGTGTTAAAAGAGGTTGTGATACAAGTAACTGTGGATTATGTACAGTATTATTAGACAACAAACCAGTTCTTTCTTGTAGTGTTCTTGCAGCTAGAGCTGCAGGTCATGAAGTGACTACTTTAGAAGGTTTACAGGAAAAGGCAAGACCACTTGCTGAATTTATTGCTGATCAGGGTGCTGAACAGTGTGGTTTCTGTAATCCTGGATTTATGATGAATACAATCGCATTACTAGAAGAAAATAAAGATCCTAGTGATGATGAAATCAGAGCATTCTTATCTGGTAACCTTTGTCGTTGTTCTGGTTATGAAGGACAATTAAGAGGTATTAGAAACTATATTAATTACTGCAAGGAAAATGGAAAGGAAGTGTTAGGATGAGTCAGGAATTAAAACAGGTTAATAAACCTATAAGAAAAAAAGATGCAATGAACCTATTATTAGGTAAACCTGTCTATGTTGATGATGTAACACCTCACGACTGTTTGATTGTAAAGCTTGTTCATTCTCCTCATGCTAATGCATTAATTGAGAATATTGATACAGAAGCAGCTAAGGCAGTAGATACAATTGAAGCTGTTTATACTTATAAAGATGTGCCTCAGAAACGTTTTACTATGGCTGGTCAAACTTATCCAGAACCAAGCCCTTATGATCGTTTAATCTTAGATCAGAGAGTTAGATTCGTAGGTGATCCAGTTGCGATTGTTGCTGGTTATGATGAAAAGAAAGTAGATGAAGCATTAAAGCTTATTAAAGTAAAATATCAAGTAGAAGAAGCTGTATTAGACTTTAAAACTGCTAAGGATAATCCTATTCTTGTACATCCTGAAGATAACTGGAAAGCATTATGTCCTGTAGGAGCAGATAATAAGCGTAACTTAGTAGCCACTGCAGATGAAACACATGGTGATCTAGAAGAAGTATTTAAATCATGTGATCATGTGATTGAACGTACTTATCACGTTCCTGCAGTCAATCAGGCAATGATGGAAACATTCAGAACTTATTGTGAAATTGATACTTATGGTCGTTTACATGTCATTAGTTCTACACAGATTGTTTTCCATGCACGTCGTATTCTTGCAAATGCTTTAGATATTCCTAAGTCTATGATTCGTGTTGAAAAGCCTCGTATTGGTGGTGGCTTTGGTGCAAAGCAGTCACTTGTTACTGAAATCTATCCTGCATTTGTTACATGGATGACTAAGAAACCATCTAAACTTATTTATACACGTACTGAATCTCAGATTGCGGGTAGTCCACGTCATGAAATGGAAGTCACTACTAAAGTGGGTGCTATGAATGATGGTACTATTCGTGCCATTGATGTATATACATTATCTAACTCTGGTGCCTTTGGTGAACATGGTCCTACTACTGTAGGTTTATCAGGTCATAAATCTATTCCACTATATACAAACAATCTAGAAGCATTCCGTTTCCATTATGATGTTGTTTACACAAATAGATTATCTTCTGGTGCATATCGTGGATATGGTGCGACTCAGGGTATTTATGCATTAGAAACATGTGTCAACGAATTAGCTGATATTTTACATATGGATCCTGTAGAAATCAGAGAAAAGAACATGGTACGTCAAGGTCAGAAGATGGATGCCTACTATGGTGAAATTGCGGATAGCTGTGCATTAGATAAATGTATGGAACGTGCTAAGAAAGAATTTGACTGGGAAAACCGTAAGACTCCTACTGTAATGCCCGATGGTCGTATTAAGGCAGCAGGTGTTGCAATGGCAATGCAGGGATCAGGTATCTCTGGTGTCGATGTTGGGTCTGCTACATTAAAGTTAAATGATGATGGTTCTTATATGTTAAGCATCGGTGCTGCAGATATGGGTACTGGATGTGATACTATTCTTGCCCAGATGGCAGCAGAAGAATTAGAATGTGATGTAGACAATATTGTTGTCTTTGGTGCAGATACTGATGCTTCTCCATATGATTCTGGTTCTTATGCTTCTAGTACAACTTATGTTACTGGTATGGCTGTAAGAAAAGCGAGTGAAGAGCTCAAAGAGAACATGATGAAGATTGCTGCCAATAAGTGGGAATGTGATCCTGAATCATTAGTATTTACTGGCAATACAATTGATAATCCAGCTACAAATGAATCATTTACACATACGGATATCGCAACATTCTCTCAGTGTGGTAATACAGTCCCTATCCAGGTAACATGCACTCATTCATCTAAAATTTCTCCACCACCATATATGGTAGGTATGGCAGAAATTGCATTAGATAAAGAAACAGGTTCTGTAGAAATACTAGATTATGTAGCCGTTGTAGACTGTGGTACTGTCGTGAATACAAACTTAGCCACTGTTCAGACTGAAGGTGGTCTTGTTCAGGGTATTGGTATGGCATTATCTGAAAGTATTACTTATTCACCTAAGGGTGGTTTAACAGAAAATAACTTCATGACTTATAAGATTCCTACAAGACTTGATATGGGTCATCTACGTGTTTATTTTGAAAGCAGTTATGAAAAGACAGGTCCATTTGGTGCAAAGTCTATTGGTGAATGTGTCATCAATACACCAGCCCCAGCCTTATGTGCTGCTATCCACAGTGCATGTGGTGCATGGGTGAGAGATCTTCCAATGACACCTGAAAAGATTGTCATGGCTATCGATGAATAAAACATATATTATATATCTTGCATCAGGAAACAGCAGACGTTTTAAAGGAAACAAACTGCTGTTTCCTTTTCAAAATAAACTGTTATATCAACATGCATTAGATCTCATATTAAAGGAATATGATCATGTTATTGTCGTATCACAATATGATGAGATACTACAATATGCGTCTCAAAGAGGCGCTACCAGCATTTTATGTTTAGAGAGTATTCATGGTCTCTCTTATTCTATTAAGGCTGCTGTGAACTATTTAAATACGTTAGAGAAGCCATTTAGAATGATCTTCATGGTCGCTGATCAGCCTTATATTTCTATGAATACTATAGATAAACTAATGCATACAAAGCATAAACTTGCCAGTTGTGCCTATAAAGATAAAGTAGGCAACCCTACTCTATTTGATAGCTCTTATATTCCTGAGTTACTTTTATTAAAAGAAGACCAAGGTGGAAGAAAGGTATTAAATAAGCATCATGATGAAATAGAATATATACAAGTAGAGAATGTAAAAGAACTCTATGATATAGATTATCAAGAAGACCTGAAGCAACTACAATAGTTGCTTTTTTATTGCATCAAAAAAGCCCCTCTTTCGAGAGACTTAAGTGTTACATATGTTTCTTTGCAAAGTTCCAAGTATCTCTGCACATATCTTCTAGTGTCTTTTCAGCTACCCATCCTAACTGTTCTTTTGCACGAGTAGGATCTGCATAACATGTTGCGATATCACCTGCACGTCTTGGCTTGATTTCATAAGGTACTTTTACACCATTTACCTTTTCAAAAGCCTTAACGATTTCTAATACACTATATCCTTTACCTGTTCCTAGGTTACAGATATGAACACCTGGTGTTGCATATTTTTCAATTGCAAGAACATGACCCTTAGCTAAGTCCACAACATGGATATAGTCACGTACACCTGTTCCATCTGGTGTATCATAGTCATTACCAAATACACCTAAACAAGGAAGTTCACCAGTTGCAACTTTCATAATATAAGGCATAAGATTGTTAGGAATTCCCTTTGGATCTTCTCCTAATAATCCTGATTCATGTGCACCAATTGGGTTGAAGTAACGAAGAAGTGTAACAGACATTTCTGGTACAGCATGCTGTACATCTGTTAGAATTCTTTCCATCATAGCCTTTGTAGAACCATATGGGTTTGTAGTCTGTCCTAATTCACAGTCTTCAGTTAAAGGTACAACTTTAGGATCACCATATACTGTAGCACTTGAAGAGAATACAATTGAAGGGACATGATACTTCTTCATAAGCTTAGCAACTACTAAAGTAGTCATTAAGTTATTTGTATAATATTCAATAGGCTTTACTACTGATTCACCTACTGCCTTGAAGGCTGCACAGTGAATGACTGCATCTAATTTATTTTCCTTGAATACTGCTTCTGTCTTATCTTCATCTAAAACGTTAAATTCATAGAACTTTACTTTCTTACCAGTAATTTCATGAATGGCATCTAAGGCTTCTGGTTTTGAATTTGAGAAGTCATCGATGACTACAACATCATGTCCGCTCTGTAGTAATTCTACACAGACATGACTACCAATATAACCTGCACCACCTGTAACTAATACATTCATATTTATTCCTCCATAAATTTTGCAACCACCATATATGACAGCTGCCATAGCCAAATCACTATTCTATTTGACTCTTATATTTTACAACGAAATCGTTCTTAACAAAAGACTGAATTATCATAGTGAAGCGCCCATCTTGTTTTCTTGCAAAAAGAACCATCTTTAATAAGATGGCTCTTTGTTTAAATTTCTTTAAATGAATCAATCACTTTTGTTACTCCTGGTAACTTCTGATATTCTTCTCTTTTATTTGCAGAATCGATTACGATTATATTTCTACATCCTGCTTTATAGGCATTCTCAATACCACTTAGGGAGTCTTCAACGATTAAGCAGTCACTTATATCTACTCCTAGAATATTAGCTGCTTTCTTGAACATCATGATCTTATTATCATATGTTCCATCATCATAAACAATATCATCAGGATTAATCCAATGATCAAGATGGAATGATTCTACAAAGAAATCAATATTTGGTTTAATGGATGCACTTGCGATAGTAAATGGAATGTTGTTGTTTTTAAGTTTATCAAAGAATTCTGTAGCGCCAGCAACTAAATGAAATGTTTCTTTATCTTCCTTACAGAATTCACGATAGTACTGTTCTTTAAGTAAAGAATATTTCTGTTTCACTTCATCTGTACATTGTCCATCAAACATATATTCAATGATCTTATTATTAGGAACACCATTGAAATGTTCATGTAGCTCTTCTTCGCTAATTCCATGATGTCTTATTTCCTCGGAAATCTTTCCCCAGGCTAATACATGCTTTGGATTGTCAAAAAACAATGTTCCATTAAAATCAAATATAACTCCTTTATAAGAATTCATAACTACACCTCTTTCGTTTCTGATACGCCCTTATACCAATAAGCACTTGCTTTTGGATAACGTTTCTGTGTTTCATAGTCTACATAGAATAAGCCATAACGCTTATTATATCCATTAGTCCATGAGAACATATCCATTAATGACCATACAAAGTAGCCCTTTACATTAACACCCACTTCAACTGCCTTTAATGCATACTGTAAATGTTTCTTGATATAATCAATTCTTGGTGCATCATCAATCACACCATCTACAAATTCATCTTTATAACCCATACCGTTTTCTGTAATATAGATACACTTGTAGTTTGGATACTGCTGACGAATACGCACTAACATATCAAACATACTTTCTGGATGAATTAACCAGTCCCAGTCTGTTCTAGGAATACCTTCTTTTTCCATTCTACGTCCTACATTCTTTAAGCAGAAACGTGAAGTACCCTTTTCACCAGTTCCATTATGATGGATATCATTCTCACCATCATAGTACTGAATGAAACGTGACTGGTAATAGTTCATACCCATATAGTCAATTAAGACTGCTGCTTTCTTCATGACTTCAAAGTCTTCATCTCTTAAGTCTAGCTGACCATTATTAATAGCTACTAAACGATCTACAATTTCCATTGTTTCAGTAGAGTAATATCCTTTGAATGTTGCATCTAATAAGAACTGGTTCTGTAATACATCTTCGTTCTTTGCAGCCTGTATATCATCTAAACTATTTTCATCATAAGGATACTTATATTCTAATGACTGTACACAGCCAATCTGTCCTTTATATCCTGCTTCTTTATAAGCAACAACAGCTTTCGCATGAGCAAGCATCATATTATGCATAATCTGGAATGCTTTTGTCATATTATATTTTTCACCATTAGGGAATGTTCCTTCAATATAAGTGTTTGTAGCTACTGCCCAGATTTCATTGAAAGTAAACCAGTATTTAACTTCATCCTTATATTCTTCAAAACAGAACTTTGCATAGTCTACAAATGCATCTACTGTTTCTCTATTTAAAAAGTCACCCTTCTGATATAAAGTATCAGGTGTATCAAAATGATGTAATGTGATAAATGGTTCTACATTATTCTTATGACATTCCTGGAATACTCTATGATAGAAATCAATACCTTCCTGATTGATTTTTCCTGTACCATCAGGGAAGATACGTGCCCATGAAATAGAGATACGAATTCCATTAATACCAAACATTTTACATAGCTTTAAATCTTGTCCATACTGGTGGTAGAAATCACTGGCAGGGTCTGCCTTGAAACGACCCTGCTTTGCAAGAAAGTCATCCCAAGACACTTTACCTTTACCATATTCTAATGTACTACCTTCACACTGATAAGCAGCTGTAGCGCCACCAAAGATAAAATCATCAGAGAATTTCATGTACTTAACCTTCCTTTTCCTGTTCAACGATAAATTCAACAGCACCCTTAGGATCACGAGTTAACTGAATATATTGAGCACCCTTAGTTGCAATGACTTTAGTACCTTCTTTCGCATCCTGTTTTACTTCTTCTAAATGAGCCTGTACCTGTGGAGATAAGACAACGACATCATAGTTCTTTAAGATATCATAGTGATTACCATAAGCACTTGCAGTGGCATCTACTGGAAAACCAGTTTCTTTAGCCCCTTCTTTAACAGCATTTGCAAACATAGCACTTGTACCAGCGCCTACACATAATACTAATACATTGATCTTCTTATCTAACTGAAGAGGTTCATTTGTTTCAGGTTCTTCTTCTTTAACCTGTTCTTCTAATGCTTCTAAAGCTTCTTTCTGTTTTTCTTCTTCTAATAATGAAGCATCATATGCTTTAACGAATGGTAAGTAAATAATACCATCTACTACGATTAATAATACAGCAAGTAATACAGCTAAGAAACTAATACCTGTACCTAAAATCAAACCAATTGGAGCTGGAGTAGCCCAAGGTAATACATAAATGAATGAGTTCATCTTTAATACATCAACGAAGAATTTGAATAATGATACATTCACCATTGGTGCAAGTAAGAATGGAACAAAGAAATATGGGTTTAATACGATTGGAGTAGCAAATAATAATGGTTCATTAACTGCGAAACATACTGGAATGAAAGTTGTTTTACCAACAGCTTTTAACTGTTTAGATCTAGCAAATAACATAAATAAGAATGGAACAACTAGAGTAGCACCTGTACCACCCATTGTACCTACGAAGTTACCTAAACCTACTGTTAATACATTTGCAGCCTGATGTCCTGCTTTAAATAATGCTAAGTTTGCATCTACGTTTGCATAGATGATTGCAGCGATAGCTGGTTCAACAATACTTGGACCATGTACACCAACGAACCAGAACATTGCCATTGCACCCCAGATAATACAGATTCCTAAATAACCATCTGCAGCTGTGAATAATGGCTGTAATAATGTGATGATTGCTTCTGCAAAAGTATAACCAAATAAATTACGAACAATTAAATCAATAATAACACATACCAATACTGAGAAAGAGAATGGGAACACATCTCTGAACATCTGAGAGATTGTCCCTGGCACTTCTTTTGGCATATGAATAGTGACATCTTTTTCAACACAGAACTTATACATCTTAACTGTGATGAATGCAGCGATGAATGAAGCAAGTAAACCTTTAGTACCTAAATAAGTAGTAGAGATACCAAGCTTTACATCACTGACTGCTAACATAAAGAAACCACAAATACTTGCAAGCATAACTGAAGTTGTGCTGATTACTTTACCTTCTGGCAAACGACGATTCATGCTTTCAGCTAAGCACTTTGCAGTTGTTGCTGATACTAGTAAACCAACAATACCCATTGAATAGTTATAGACTTTCCACAACCATGTTGAGACATCTGCTGGCAACTTAATTCCAAAGATTTCTGGAATTGAAGCAGCTAAGATAAATACACTTGAGAATAAGATGGCTGGCATTGCTGTTAAGAAGCCATCACGTACAGCACCTAAATAAATATTTTGAGCAATTTTATCGAAAAATGGTTTACCTTTTTCAATTTTCTTAATGACAGCGTCTAACATTATTTTGTCCCTCTTTCTCTATATAAAGTAATAAAATCTTCAATATAAAGTAATAAAATCTTCAATAACATCTCTTAATAAGATTGTAGTCATCAAATGATCCTGTCCATGAATGAAGATAAATCCCATTTCCATATCTTCACCACGTGCTTCTTGCTGAAGAATAGTTGTCTGAGACTGATGTGCGAGATTGATATTTTCATCTGCTTCCTTTAACTTTTCTTCTACATTATCAAAATTACCTGCACGCATTTCTTTTAATAATTCTAATAAAGTACTTCTTGCATCTCCTGAGTAAGCTACGATTTCAAAGCCTACCATACTTAATTCATCTTTAGTCATTTTCTTTTTTTCTCCTCTTTTGTTTTCTACAACTACAGTGTAATCGCATTCATCACATTTGTCAACAAATATAAACAATACAAAACAAATAATTAAATATTTACAATCATTTATGATAAAAAACAAGCTAAATCATTTTCTGTACGTTTGTTTTTGTTTGTTTTGTGTTGATTTAGATTATTTTGAATGATATACTGACACTGACAAGGAGAGTGAAAACATGTTAAAAAAGGAACGTCTTGTAAGAATTACACAGATGGTCAATCAAAAAGGTATTATTTCTATTAATGAAATTATGGAACAATTAGAAATCTCTGATATGACCGCAAGAAGAGATTTAGATGAATTAGAGAAGTCTGGCAAGTTATTAAGAGTACATGGTGGTGCACAGAGTTTATCTTTTAGTATGGATCATGAACGTTCTCATTTAGAGAAATCTTCTGTACAGATAGAAGAAAAAACAAGAATTGCGCATAAAGCAGCAAGTCTTATTCAAGAAGGAGAAACTATATTCTTAGGTCCTGGTACTACTATTCAGTTATTAGCTGAGCAGTTATGTGGACGTAATATTAGAGTAGTTACGAATTCTCTTGCAGTATTTAATATCTTGAGTGGTCATACTCCTACTGATGTAATGTTAACAGGTGGAGAATATCGTAGTAATACAAATACCTTTGTAGGTCCAATCACAAATATGGTATTAAGTAAACTAAGATATACAAAAGCCTTTATTGGATGTAACGGTATCTTTAATAGTGGTATTACAACTTATTCATTAGAAGAGGGAGAATCACAGGGAATACCTTTAGATAATTCGAAGAATAGATATTTACTTGTAGATTCTACTAAGTTTAATCGTTCTGACTTTTATATCTTCTATGATCTCTTTAATTTTGATGCAGTCATTACCGATAATGAAATTGATCCTGATGTATTAAAACATTATAAAGAATATACAACTATTGTAACGGTATAGGGAGAACTCACTATGAAAAAGACTGGAATCTGCCCAAAATGTAATCATGATAAAATTATTATTATTAAAGATCAGCTCCATGAAAATGGTGGTGGTAATATTTCTCAAATAACGAATCATATTAATAAGCCTCCGCAAGTTTTCGCTATATTCAAAGAGGGAAATACCGCAAAGAAGACTTTCTATATTTGTGAGAATTGTGGTTATATTGAAGAATACTTAGACAAGGAAGAAATCAAGAAATTGCTTAATTATAAACCTGTTGGTAGTAAGATAAAGGATATCTTCAAATGATTATACAAGCCGTGCAACACGCACGGCTTTTTAGATACAAAAAAATCAGAAGACAGCATCTGTCTTCTGACTGTTGTTACTCAGGCTTTTTAGGATCCTTAAGTGATTCTGATAAAGTTGTAAGTGTACCAGCTAACCCTGCTAAGTCATTAGGTACAATAATCTTTGTAGCTTGTCCATCAGCTAAGTTCTTTAATGCTTTTAATCCTTCTAACTGGATATAAGCTGATTCAGGATTTGCTTCATTAATATACTGAATAGCTTTAGCTTGTGCTTCATAAACAAGTCTTAATGCTTCAGCCTGACCTTCAGCCTTCGCAATCTGTGCTTCTTTTTCAGCTGTTGCACGCAATACAAGAGATTCCTTATCCCCTTCTGCATTTAAGATTGCAGCCTGTTTTTTACCTTCAGCTACTAAGATAGATTCACGTCTTTCACGTTCTGCACGCATCTGTTTTTCCATTGCTTCCTGAATATCTTTTGGAGGAAGAATGTTTTTAACTTCTACTCTAGTTACCTTGATACCCCATGGATCAGTGGCATCATCAAGAATAGATCTCATCTTAGAGTTAATGATATCTCTTGATGTTAATGTATCATCTAATTCAAGTTCACCAATGATATTTCTTAATGTAGTTGCAGTTAATGTTTCAATCGCATTAATTGGTCTTACTACACCATAAGTAAATAACTTAGGATCTGTGATAGAGAAATAGACAACTGTATCAATCTGCATTGTAACGTTATCTTTAGTAATAACTGGCTGTGGAGCGAAGTCCATAACCTGTTCCTTTAATGATACACGATTAGATACACGATCAATTAAAGGAATAAGAATATGTAAACCTACATTTAATGTACGGTCATATGCACCGATTCTTTCTACTACATAAGCATATGACTGTGGAACAATCTTTACTGTACTGAAAATAAGAATAACAACAATTGCGATTAATAAAATCATTAAAATAAATCCTAACATCTTAGTTCCCCTCCTTTTTTACAACTAGATGTGCACCTTCAATTGCGACAACTTCTCCATATTCTCCTTCTTCTAAAGTCAAATTATGAAGTGAAGACGCTGACCAAATCTGATTCTTAATTCTTACTTCACCCATATGATCTGCATCAATTCTCTTAATAACGAGAGCATGAGATCCTATAAGTGCATCATTATTCGTATGTATTATGTTGCCTTTCAGACTTTTTACAGCCATAGGACGTGCCACTATCGCGCATATAACAGATATCACAAGAAATATAGCGACCTGTATTGGAACTGATACATTCAATAAGCAGGCAATCAATGCCGCAAAAGCACCAATCACAAACCAGACACTTACTAGTGATACCGTGAGTATTTCTACCACAATACACGCAATCATAACACCTGACCACACTACCAAACTATCCATTTAGTCTTCCCTCCTTGTAGTCAACAATGAGAACTTCATGAACAATGTCATATGTTCCTTTAAACTTATAAACATTCTTTTCATTGAAATCGAGAGGAATCAAATCAGCAAGTTCTTTAATAAATGGTTTATTGGTGATTCTTCCATAGGACTTACCTCTTGATATCTTATGAAGCTGGTCCTGTGGATAGATTCCGTCATTGATAGCTTGCTTCCCCACGGGTTTGATACCGATACAATGATTGTCATAATCAATACCTAATAGAACATAATTCACATTTTCAAAATGCATGCATGCTGTCGTATTCAATGTAATATTTGTTTCATAAATGGAGACGACAGATGCATTCAGTTCGTTTGTATTCCAGACAAAGTTCATGTTTATCACCTCCAATATCATTGTATTATTTTTATTATTTTTATTCAACAAAAATAGTAAAATGAGAAAAAGCTATAACATTAAGACAGTATTTCTACTGTATAATCAACACTTAACATATTCAAAAAGCCAATGATTCATTCATAGAAGACACAAAAAAACTTCTGTTTTTATACAGAAGTTAAAAGAGTCTCTTTAATTCTTTTGCCACACCATCATGCAATACATCTTCACAGATGATTGATGCATGATGATAAATCATTGGAATTGCATTCTTCATAGCGATTGGATGACCTACTGTTTTAAACATTTCTAAGTCATTGGCTCCATCACCAAAACAATAGCTATCATCAACATCTAAGCCATAATAGTTCAGCATTGTTTCAATACCATGACCTTTAGAAGTATCTATATTAGATACTTCAATGTTTAAGCTATCATCATGTTTTTCATAGAAGAAAGCCCCTAGTCTTTCAATAAGTCCTACGCTGTCTTCTTTTTTATTATATCTAATTTCTAATTTAATTGTTTTCTTTAGTACTTCATCTAAATCATAATCGTTGCATAAAGAGTCCATATCAATATTACACCAAACATAGAATTCATACATATGTGGTGACTCCTTCTTTAAATAACAACGATCAGTTGTAAGAAGTATATATTCATAACCTTGTGATTCCACATATTCAATAAGTTTCTTTGTTTCATCATAAGGTAATGTTAAAGAGTCTATTGTTTTTCCTTCAGTCACAATATGTGCTCCATTAGCTAATACGTAGCCATCAAAACCAATGGATTTCACTTCTTTAGAAATAAATCCAGTTGGTCTACCACTTGCGATAAAGCATTTATGACCTAATTTTTGTACTCTATGAATTTCATCAATTGTATTCTGACTAATACCAATCTCTGGATGGTAAATTGTACCATCAATATCAAAAAATATCGCTTTCATTATTTCCTCCAAAAAAAAGATAGCGCGAACGCTATCTCTTACTGTAAGTATGTAGTGTTTTCTAACATGACACCGCAGCCTTCAGCAACACAATCAAGTGGTGTATCAGCTACGAATACAGGAACCTTTAATCCCTGTTCAAGGAACTTGTCTAAATTCTTTAATAAAGCTCCTCCACCAGTTAAGAAGATACCCTTATTTACGATATCTGCAGATAATTCAGGTGGTGTCTGTTCAAGAACCTGCTTAGCAGCAATTAAGATTGTTTCACAAACTTCTCCTAAAGCAGAAACTGTTTCAGCTTCATTCATTTGGATAGTCTTTGGAAGACCAGTTACTAAGTCTCTACCACGGACATCCATAACTGTTTCTTCGTTAGGCTGGAATGCACAACCAATCTGTTTCTTAACTTCTTCAGCTGTAGCATCACCAATTAATAACTTATATTTATCTTTTACGTATTTAATGATTTCCTGATCCATCTTGTCACCAGCAATCTTTAATGACTGAGATGTAACGATATCACCTAATGAAAGTACAGCAACGTCTGTAGTTCCACCACCGATATCGATAACCATGTTTCCAGATGGTTTAGAAATATCAAGACCAGCACCAATAGCAGCTACTTTTGGTTCTTCTTCGATATATACCTTCTTAGCACCACATCTTAAAGCAACATCCTGGATGGCACTCTTTTCGATTGAAGTGATGTTAGATGGACAACAAATTAAGATTGTTGGTCTAGCAAAAATTCCTTTTAAGTTTAGTTTATTGATAAAGTGTGTTAGTAAGATTTCAGTAGTCTGGAAATCAGCAATAACACCATCCTTTAATGGACGGATTGCTTTTAATTTTCCAGGAGTCTTTCCAAGCATTTCTCTTGCTTCTTCACCAACAGCAACAGGTCTATTTGTTTCTACATTAATAGTAACAACACTTGGTTCATTTACTACAATTCCTTCTCCTTTAGCATAGATAAGGATATTTGCAGTACCAAGGTCAATACCAATTTCTTTTGATAAGCTCATACCTTTTTCCTCCTTGTAAGCATTTCTATTTTATCATTTTATTCATATTATTCAAGTCAATTAATTAAAAAATATTGGCTTTAAATCAATAAAAACTTAACGTACCAAAATTAAGTATAAATTGTGCTAATAAGTATCCGAGCGCCACACTCGCGACTACATAGAAGACATAAAACTGGCTGATTCTGCCCTTTCTCAAGAAGCGTTCGAAGTCAAAAGCCTGCAAGCCATACATAGCTAATAAGACAGAAATAATATAGACTAAAATATTAACTGTACGATAAATCATAATATCCTCCCTTGACACTATTTAACCATTTCAGCAATCAAAATACAACTATTTGATATTTCAAATGATTTCTAGTACAATTTTAAATGAGGTGATTGATATGCATGTACGCGCATCAGAAATTAAAGATCTAAGTCGTGTGATGGATCTTATTAATCAAGCAAAAGAATATTTTAAAGATAATGATATTAACCAATGGCAAAAAGGATATCCTGACATTAGCACAATACTAGATGATATTATATCAGGTAACAGTTATGTTCTTTCTAAACATTCCCATACGTATGGCACAATGCATTTTATTATAGGAATAGAACCTAGCTATGTAAGAATCTACAACGGCCACTGGCTTACTGATACTAGACACTATGGTATTATTCATCGTTTTGCGATTGATAATAATCATAAAGGAAATGGCTATGCAAAAAAATTATTGGATTATGCAGTCAACATCTGTAAACAGAGTGGTACTCCTTCTATTCGTTTAGATATTGAAAAGAATAATAAACCAATGAGAGAATTTATATTAAAGAATGGATTTAAACATTGTGGTACTGTTCGTTTAAAAAACAATGAAGAGAGAGAAGCTTACGAAAGATTGATTTGAAACTGTGTGTAAACACAGTTTTTTTATTTTATTTTTACATTTGCTTAACACATATAAGAAACAAATATACTATAATTCATCCAGGAGGATTCTTATGAAAAAGATAAAATTCTATATCATATTTTTATCTATTTCTATTCTATTCTTACTATTTGATTGGTACTATTCAAGAAAACTCAATCTAGATTATATTAAGATGATCATTTTTTCTCTTACAATTGTATTTGCTTATCAATTACTTAGAAATAAATTTTTAAATAAACTATAGTCTTATGCAGTCATTTATAACCGTTCCTTTAATATAATTCGTATTTTTAGTTCATATCGTAGATGCTTTTCTTAAATATCCATTTGAATTAAAATTTACCTTATGTTAAACTGTCATTGTCATTTTTAAAAATGACTTTACTTTTTTCTTCTTGTATTTATAGTTATTAACTAGAAATATAAGGTCTTCCAAGCAAAAAGGGTAATGTTTCACGTGAAACATTACCCTTTTACTTTTTATGATATTCTTCATACACAAGATTCTTATTTAATTTGCGAATTTTTGCGACTTCTTTAATAGCATCTTTTTTAGACATGCCTTTTTCTACAAACTCATCTACATGTTCTGTAATTGTCTGGTTAAAAGTCTCTTCTTCAGTTACTTCAGCACCACCTTCAACCACAATAACCATTTCACCCTTTAATTCATCTACTACTTCTAATACTTCAGAAATAGTACCTCTTAGAATTTCTTCATGTTTCTTAGTGATTTCTCTACATAACGCTATTCTTCTATCACCTAATACTTTCATCATACATTCCAATGTTGCCTTAATTCTATGTGGGGCTTCATAGAATACGATTGTATAAGTGATATTTTTTAATTTTTCTAATTCTTTAGTCTTATTTTTATTTGTATGGCTTAAGAAACCATAGAACATGAATGGCTGTGGTGCAATACCAGAGACAACTAAAGCATCTAAGCAAGCATTACATCCTGATAAAGGAACGACATTATATCCTGCATCAATAGTTGCAAGAACCATTTCATACCCTGGATCACTAATTGCAGGATAACCTGCATCACTTACTAATGCAACTGACTCCCCTTCTTCTAATAATGATAAAAGTTTAGGGATTGCAACATGCAGATTATGTTCATGATGAGAAATAAGCTTAGCTTCTATATTAAAGTGATTTAATAGTTTCACTGTATTACGTGTATCTTCTGCAGCAATATAGTTTACACTCTTCATAACATCAATACATCTTGGTGTCATTTCACTTAAATTACCAATAGGTGTTGGTACAAGGTAAAGTGTCGCTTTTCCATTTTCAAAACTCTTTTGTCTATTTAACATTCATCTCACCTACTAACTGTTTAACTTCATCTGAATAGCTGCCATCTTCATTATGTGTATATAATGGAGGTTCAATCTTTAATCCTGTTTTGCCTAAGAAAGCACCTTCGATTAAAAATGTATTACATTCTTTTCCTTCTTTAGGATAGACAAAACGAATACGTTTAGGTTCTACTCTATATTTCTTAAATAATTCAATTGTTTCAATAAAACGATCCGGACGATAGACCATTGAGAAACGACCATTCTGATCTAGAATCTTTGCTGCTGATGCAATAATTCCTTCTAGATCTATTTTGATTTCGTGACGTGCAATAGTAACATAAGGACTCTCATTGACGTGGGACTTCTCACCTAATCTAAAAAATGGAGGGTTACATACAATTGCCTTAGTACGTGGTGCATACTTCACATACTCTTTGATATCATCGTGAATAATTTCCACCTGATTTTCTACATGATTTAATTTTACGTTTCTTTCTGCAATCTCTACAGCTTCCTTTTGAATTTCAACACCAATAATCTTCTTATGAGTTCGTTGTGTTAAGATTAATGGTATAGCTGCATTATTTGTCCCAAAATCTACAATTGTCTTCATATCCTTTGTGATTGCACAAAAGTTTGCCAATAAAACAGTATCCAGAGAAAAGGTAAACATATCTCTTCTCTGGATGATTTTCATATCATTATAACCAAGGAGATGATTAATTTCTTCGTTCATCTTTCTTTCCTTTTGGATTATTACCTTTGATAGTTCTTGGCTTCTGATCATTCTGTTTTGGTTTATGCTGTTGTTTTGGCTTCTTTTGTCTTGGTTTATCGTGTTTCTTTTCTTTTTTTGGTGCTAGTTCTTCTAAGATACGTCTTTCCTTTTTAGGAGCTGGTTTCTTATCGATATCAGATAAAGGAATAAATAAAATACTTCCTTCACTATCAATCTTTACTAAATCAGAAATAACGTTTAAACCAACAACCTTACACTGTTTATCATCATAACGAATAAATGAACCAATCTTAGGGAATTTCTTTTTAACTTCCTTATAGGCCTCATCTTCATACTTTAAACAACATAATAAACGACCACATACACCTGAAATCTTGTCAATATTAATCGCAAGTAACTGATTCTTAGCCATATTGATAGATACACCATCAAACTCACCTAAGAATGAGTTACAACATAGTGGTAAGCCACAATTTCCAATACCACCTACAATTTTAGCTTTATCTCTAGGTCCTACCTGTCTTAATTCAATACGACATTTAAAAACACTTGCAAGTTTCTTTAATAAATCTCTGAAGTCTACACGTTCATCAGATGTATACATAAAGATCACCTTAGAAGCATCTAGAGTATATTCACAATTGATCAAATGCATATCAAGGTTTGTTTCCGCAATGATCTCTTTACAGATTTCAAATGATTTTTGTGCCTTAATTTTATTGATATTATATACTTCAATGTCTGCTCTATTCGCAACACGTTTAATTCTTTTTAATTCGTTATCTAATTTAAATTCTGATAAGTCTGTAAGATCCGAAATGATTTCTCCCATTTCTAGTCCTCTTACAGTTTCTACTATTACTTTATCTCCCTTTTTGACATCTAAGTCTGTAGAGAAGTAATAATATTTACCAGCGCTATTAAATCTAACAGCCGCTAATCTATCCATTTCATCAAACTCCCTTCAATACTTTATATACCATACCATCTAGTAATAATGCAAGATTGACATTATTGTTGAGTCTTTCAGCATATTCTAATATGATTTCTATTTTCTGTAATATTTTACCATCTTCTGGCATCTTCTCAAAGAAATCTTTATGTTTCACAAATAATACAGGTATGGAATGTTTCACGTGAAACATATCTCTCATACCTAACACCAAAAGATTTAAGAATAATGCATAGGCTTCTTTATTCTTCTTATACTTCTTACCTAGATTAATCTGCAAATTGATTAATAAATCCGATGGTTTCATATATAAATCTTCAATAAAGTAGAATACATAATTCTTAACATCAAAATATAACTCACTATCCTTATACTCATTACATTCTTCAATCGAATCAAATAGATGAGGAAGAACCAAAGAGTCTTCTTCATCCACCCCTTCATTCTTTAGTTTTAATTCTAAAGAATGCTTAGATTCAGGAAGCAATTTAATCACCTGACACCTAGATTGAATAGTAGGTAGTACTTTATTAATATTCTTTGTTGTAAGGATTGCATATACTTCTTCCACAGGTTCTTCTAAGAACTTTAATAAGCTATTCATTGCCTGAGTTGTCGCATTATCAATATTTTTAAGAATATATACTTTTCCATTATTCTCTACACTTGATTTCACAAACTCTTCCTGAATATGATCAATATCAGATTTCTTAATAGAAGCCTCTTTACCATCACATACAATCATATCAGGATAAAGACCTTCTTTGATTCGTATACAATCATCACAAGTTTCACACGCTAGTGTATCTTCATGGCATATATAAGACTGGGCAATAAATGTCGCAATATCATCCGTATGATCCCCTACTAGAAGAAATGCATGAGTCTTTTTATTCTCTTTAAAACTCTTCTCTAAGATACGATAGAAGATAGGTTGTGTTTCTTTTAAAATTTCTTTCATAGTCTATCCTTTACGATTTCATAAACCTGACGATATACTTCTTCAACTGGTAAAGAGGCATCTACCTTCACAATTCTATCTGGGAACTTCTCACAGATCATTTGATAACCATCATATACTTTATGATGAAAATCCAATGATTCTAAATCTAATCTATTGACTTCTCTATCTCCTGTAATACGCTTTAAAGCAACTTCAGGTTTTACATCAAAGAAAATAGTTAAATCAGGAAGAATACCATCTGTCGCAAAAAGATTCATGTTGTAGATATTATCTACGCCAATACCTCTTCCAATTCCCTGATAAACTAAAGAACTATCAATAAAACGATCGCATATCACAATACCATCTTCCTTTAATACAGGAAGTACTTTTTCTACTAGATGCTGTCTTCTACTTGCTGCATAAAGTAATGCTTCAGTTCTTGCGTCCATCTTCGTATTATTGACATCAGTAATCACATCTCTGATCTGTTCTGCGATATCTACCCCACCAGGTTCTCTACTAAAAGTGATATTATATCCTTCTTCAATAAACTGTTTATGTAACATCTTTGCAATAGTCGTTTTACCACTGCCTTCTCCACCTTCAAAAGTAATAAATAAACTCATATCACACGCTCCTTCAAACATTAATATTATATGTGATTTACAATGTTTTTTCCATAATTAAAAAGAAGGTTCTTAGACCTTCTTTCTACCTTCAAATGATTTTAATAATGTGAGTTCGTCTGCATAGTCAAGAGAACTTCCAATTGGTAAACCATGTGCAATACGTGTTGTGTTAATACCTTTTTTATCTAATAGCTTTGCAAGGAAGAGTGCTGTTGTTTCCCCTTCTCTTGTCGCATTTGTCGCAATAATTACTTCTTTTGTATCAGGAGTAATACGATCAAATAAACTCATGATGTTCAAATCATCCATAGTCTTGCCATCCATAATAGAAATCGTACCACCTAACACATGATATAAGCCATGGTACTCTTTCATCTTTTCCATCGCAAAGACATCCTTAGGAGATTCTACAACACATATTGTAGATTGATCTCTTTCGTGATCGGCACATATCTCACACTTATCACCTTCACTTAAATTTCCACATATAGGACAAGTATGAACATTTTCTTTAAATGAACTCAGTGCCTGTGAGAATCTTTTTACATCTTCTTCTGACATATCATAAATCGCATAAGCCATTCTTTCAGCACCTTTGTTTCCAATGCCTGGCAACATTTTAAAACATGTCATTAACTCTTCAAAACTCTTTGGATATTCCATATTACATAAAAGAAGATAAATCTAATCCACCAGTGAGGGATTTCATATTGTCTTCTTTCTCCTTTTCTACCTGACTGATTCCCTGATTAATCGCAATCATCATCAAGTCTTCTAACATATCTTTATCATCCATCAAATCCTGACTGATATGTAATTCAGTAATCTGATACTTACCATTGATTTTACCTGTTATCAAATTATTTTGACAAGAAAAACTAAAACTCTTGTTTTCTAATTCTTTTTGTTGATTTGAGGCTGTTTCACCCATTTTCTTTGCGGTTTCTAAAAGCGAATTGAAATCCATTTTTAATCCTCCTTAAATTCTACAATATCTTCACCAAACATATCTAAAGCATACTTCTGTGCGTCATTCAAATCTACTCTTTTTAAATCATATCCATCAATATGTTTTAATGTGATTGGTCTCGCCTGAGGAAGCTGTTTGCTTCTTGCAAGCTGAATATAATGTTGTCTCATCTCTAACCATGCATCATGCTGCATACCAATGAATTTATATTCATGTCCTAATACATCCTTAATTAAAGATGATAACTGTTTATAATTCTTATAATAGTTAGCTGCATTCACATCAGGCATTAATTCAAACTCAATAATTAAACCATCTCGACTTGCTGCAGCTGGACGACCCTGAGATAACATACTTGCTGCTTTGGCTGTATTCATATTAGCCATATAACGTCTAATCACTGGCCACTTCTCCTGGACTTCATTTAAGATCTTACGATCAGCCTGCACAAGAATATTTAATATATCACTTTGATCTACTTCGATATTATCATCTGATGCATATGTTTCTGGTTCTTCTTTCTTTTCATAATTGAATTGAGGTACTGGTTGTTCAACCTTCTTTTCAATAGCTGGTTCAACTATCTCTTCTTCAATTGGTTCAAAGACAGGTTCTTCCATGATTTCTTCGATTGGTTCTTCTTTAACTTCAACCTTCTTTACTTCTACAGGTTTTACAGGTTCTTCTTTAATATGTGTATATTCTATCTTCTGACTTGCTGCATGTTCTTGATTACATAGTCTTAATAATGCAAGTTCAAAATAAATATGTGGATCAGTCGCTCTGATATACTTCTCACTTGCATCCATCAATATATCAATAAAGTTAAAACATTCATCACTTGAAATATAAGGCACAATATTGTCTAAATCCTTTTGTGTCATGACTGACATAATAGAAACGTCTTTTGTATTCCTATAAACAACTATGTCTTTTAATATATCAATTAAATCAAATGTTAATCTCTTAATATCGATACCACTCTTATCCATCTTATCTAATATCTTTAAAGATTCAGACATATTCTTAGATAATAAAACCTTCAATAAGTTTGTCTTATCATCCATGGATACAATACCATAAATAGTATGAATATCGTTAATGCTTAAATGATCATCATTATAGGCAAGACATTGTTCAAGGATAGATAATGCATCTCTCATCCCACCATTCGCAAGTCTAGCAATTAATTCTAAGGATCCATCATCATATGTCTTACCTTCCTCTTTTAAGACATACTGCATTCTTTGTACCATTTCCTGGTCAGTGAGTCGTGTAAAATCAAATCTCTGACATCTAGAAATAATAGTAGGTAAGATCTTATGTGGTTCTGTTGTCGCAAGAATAAAGATGACATGTGCTGGTGGTTCTTCTAATGTCTTTAATAATGCATTAAAAGCGCCAGGTGACATCATATGTACTTCATCGATGATATAGACTTTATATTGTCCCTGTGTCGGTGCATATTTCACCTTATCAATCAGACTTCTTACTTCTTCTACCCCATTATTGCTGGCAGCATCTATTTCAATAACATCTGGATGTGTTCCATTTTCAATCTGTTTACAATTCTCACATTCACCACATGGTTTAGGATCACCAGTACAATTAACTGCCTTAGCTAATAGCTTTGCGACAGTTGTCTTTCCTGTTCCACGTGGACCACAAAATAAATATGCATGCGCAATCTTCTTTTCATCTATTGCATGCTTTAATGTAGTAATAATTGCTTCCTGTCCAGCTACATCTTTAAATGTCTGTGGACGGTATGTTCTATATAATGATTTATATGCCATCTTCATCAACTCCTTTCCTTATTATACATAAAAAAAGGTGCCTTAGCACCTTAATTATTATCACTTACTAACATCAATATATCAATAAAAATGTTGATGAAATCCATATAGAGCTGTAATGCACAAAGCAATGCCACACCTTTTAATGCTTCCTGAGGTGCAACTTCATAAGCATATTCGATATGCTTAAAATCATAAAGAGTAAGTCCAGTAAAGACTGCAAGATCAAGGAATACGACTAGATAATAAAGACCTGGCGCCGAAATAAAGATCAATAAGATATACGCAATCATAAGAACTGGTAAAGCCATTAAACAGACTTTTCCTATACCAATGAAATTATTATTAGTATGCTGTGTCACTGTATAGAGTAAACCAAAATAAACAGCTGTCACCGCAAAAGCAAGTACTGCTACACCTGGTACAACATAATTCAACCACATAGAAAGCACAATCCCATTAATTACTGAATAAGCAACATAATATGTCTTAGCCTTCTCTATAGCCATATCTTTGACTGTTTTACTAAGCATTATTACTAATCCTATTTCTATAATCGAACATACAATCATAAAGATGAAATAAGACGCACCCAATATCAGTTCAAGATGTAAGAATGAGAATAGAAATGAAGTGATTGTAGTGATTCCTAATGCGACAGTCATCCATTTCATGATTGAACCAAAGAACTCACCATAACTCATCTTATTACTATAATAAGAATCCATAATTTACTTCCTCCTTTTACGTTTAAAGAACTCTGATACTATTGTAGCACACTGTTCCTTTAAAATCCCCTGTTGTACATTAGGATGATGATTTACAGGGTTATTCTCTATTAACTCTATAAAACCTGGCCATCTACTGACATTCGTACCAATCACTAAACGACTCATACGACTTTGTATAATAGCCCCTGTACACATCATACATGGTTCTAATGTTACATACATTGTACAGCCATCTAAATGCCATAAATCAAGATACTCACTTGCTTGATTAATAGCTAATATTTCAGCATGTCCTGTAGCCTTCTTTAAGGTTTCCTTTTGATTATGTGTACGTGCAATGATTTGTCCTTCATAGACAATAATACATCCAATAGGTACTTCATCTTCACTCATTGCGATTTCTGCTTCTTTTAATGCTTCAGCCATATATTCTTCATCATTCATCCTATGACTCCTTTTTATATAAAAAAAGTGCCATTACACACAAACAGAGGCCCTTAATGCTGCTACCTTCCGGTCCTGACATGGTTCAGACATGTTTATTGTAATGGCAAAATTGATTATAACATAATTATTATAAAATGCAAGAAAAAGGAGATTTTACATCTCCTTTCACATTATTTCTTAGGAACTAGTTTTTCAGTACCACCCATGTATGGTCTTAATGCTTCTGGAATAGAAACAGTACCATCTTCATTTAAGTTATTTTCTAAGAATGCAATCAACATTCTAGGTGGTGCAACAACAGTATTATTTAAAGTATGTGCATAATACTTACCATCTTTACCATTGATTCTGATATTTAATCTTCTAGCCTGTGCATCAGTTAAGTTAGAACAGCTTCCTACTTCGAAATACTTCTTCTGTCTTGGAGACCAAGCTTCAACATCTAATGACTTAGACTTTAAGTCTGCTAAGTCACCAGAACAACATTCAAGTGTTCTTACTGGAATATCTAAAGATCTAAATAAATCTACAGTATTATTCCATAGCTTTTCAAACCACATCTTAGATTCTTCTGGTTTACATACAACGATCATTTCCTGTTTTTCGAACTGATGAATTCTATAAACACCACGTTCTTCAATACCATGAGCACCCTTTTCTTTTCTGAAACATGGTGAATATGAAGTATAAGTATATGGTAATTTGTCTTCATCTAATAATTCACCAATGAACTTACCAATCATTGAATGTTCAGAAGTACCAATTAAGTATAAGTCTTCTCCTTCAATCTTATACATCATGGCATCCATTTCTTCAAATGACATGACACCAGTAACAACATTACTTCTAATCATATATGGTGGTACACAATAAGTGAATCCACGGTTGATCATGAAGTCTCTTGCATAAGCTAATACTGCAGAATGTAATCTCGCAATATCACCCATTAAATAATAGAAACCACTACCTGCAACTCTACCTGCTGCATCTAGATCAATACCATCAAATGATTCCATAATATCTGTATGATATGGAACTTCATAATCAGGTACTACTGGATCACCATACTTAGTGATTTCTACGTTTTCGCTGTCATCTTTACCGATTGGTACAGTAGGATCTAAGAAGTTAGGAATCTTCATCATGACTTCTCTTAATTTATCTCCAGATTCTTTTTCAACTTCTTCTAATGACTTTAATTCTTCAGCCATTTCTCCAACTTTCTTCTTATTTTCAGCAGCTTCTTCTTTCTTCCCCTCACGCATGAACTGTCCAATTTCTTTAGACAATTTATTTCTCATACTACGAAGTTCAGATGCTCTTGTGATAGCAGCTCTATACTGTTTGTCTAATTCTAATGCTTCATCAACTAAAGGAAGCTTATGATCTTGAAACTTCTTTTTGATATTCTCCCTAACAGCTTCAGGATCTTCTCTTAATCTTGCGATATCAATCATATACAATCTCCTTGTTCATAGATTATTGTCATTATATACCATTATTCACTATTTATAAAGTTATGATGAAAGAAATAAATGGCAATGTGACTAAAGAAAATGCAGTAGATACAAAAATAAGCTTAGAAGCGAATTCTGGGTTCTTATCATACTTATTTGCAAGCATTGCACATGTACTTGGTGCAGGCATCGCGGCCAATACAACAGAGACACCAATACCAATATGATCAAGTGAAGTCCATCTTAAAAACAGATAAGTAATCACTGGAATCATAATCAAACGAATAAAAGAATAATAAATACATTCCTTATCCATTATCTCTCTAGGTTCTACATCACTTAATATACTTCCTATCACAATCATACTTAATGCGGTATTACATCCCCCTATAGAACTCATAGTTGTAGTCACAAAAGAAGGTAATGTATACCCTAATGAATACATGATCATAAATACTATACCAAAATAAATCCCAATAAGACATGGATGTAAAGCAACTTTCTTCACCATTGTCTTAAAATCAGCTTTTGTATAATGGGATAAACCATAACTCCACATAAATATTCTTTGTGGTATTAAATAAATACAAGCATAAAGTAATCCCATATCACCATATAACCCCTGCGCAAATGGCATCCCCATAAAACCCGCATTAGATACCATAGTTGCATACTGTAAGTTGATCTTCTTTGTTTCTTCCTGATTATTATAAGCTGTCTTATTAATAATAAAATAAAGACCCTGTATACCAATAGATACTAAAAATACCACAAGAGTTGTCTTCATAATACTTGGTGTGAGTTTAATTAAGAAACTCTTGGCAGTAGCCACAGGTAATACAATGTTTAATACTAAATCAGTGACCTGTTTACGAGTCTGTTTATTAAACAATCCTAGTTTAGAAATAAGATAGCCTATTCCTACTAAAATAAATATTTCTACCTGTAAATCTAACATACTTGTTCTCCCCTCTTTGAGGATTAATTATAATATGAAAAAAAGAAGATGTCATGTGACAACTTCTATTCTTCAGTCGTTTCTTCTTCCGATTCTTTATCTACTACTGTAATACTTGAAACAGAAGCACCTTCACCTACTTTAATAAGTCTTACACCCTGTGTAGCTCTTCCAGCACTCTTTACCTGTTCCATTGGTAATCTGATAATAATACCTTCATTCGTAATGATCATTAAGTCTTCATTGCCTTCTACAGCCTTAATGCTGACTAATTCACCATTCTTCTCAGTAATATTAACAGTCTTAACACCTTTACCACCACGTTTAGATAAACGATATTCTTCTAGTGGTGACATCTTACCATACCCCTTTTCAGTAATGATTAAGATATTTTGTCCTTCAGTATTTGTAGTCACACCAATAATATGACTATCATCTACATTCATACCCTTAACACCACTTGCAGAACGTCCCATTGGTCTCACATCATTTTCATCAAAACGAATAGCCTTACCATTAGCTGCTGCAAGAAGAATTTCACTCTTACCATTAGTTAACTTAACATCAACTAATTCATCACCTTCACGTAATGTGAGTGCAAGTTTACCAGACTGTCTGATATTTTCGAATTCAGGTAATCCAGTTCTCTTTACTAAACCATCCTTAGTCACAAAGAATAAGAAATGTGATTCATCTACTTCAGAAGGTGTAATAGAGATCATAGTCTTTACCTGTTCATCCTTATCCATATTCAATAAGTTGATAATAGGAAGACCCTTTGCCTGTCTACCAAATTCAGGAATATTATATCCCTTCATTCGATATACCTTACCAAAGTTAGTAAAGATCAATAAATCATCATGAGTAGACATATTCATTAATGAATCTACAACATCATCATTATTTGTACTCATACCCTTGATACCTTTACCACCTCTATTTTGAGCTTTATAAGTATCAATAGGCATACGTTTTACATAACCATTATTAGTTAAAGAAATAACTACATCTTCTTCAGGAATTAAATCTTCATCTTCAATATCAAATGAACCCTGAATGATTTCAGTTCTTCTCTTATCACCATACTTTGCTTTGATTTCAAGAAGTTCCTGATCAATAATCGCAATAATTCTTTCTTTATTTGCAAGAATATCTTTTAAATCTGCAATTGTTTCTAATAATACATTTAATTCATTCTCAATCTTTTCTCTTTCCAATCCAGCTAGTCTCTGTAACTGCATTTCACGGATAGCCTTTGCCTGTCTTTCAGACATATCAAATTCATCCATTAATCTCTGCTGAATGATTTCTGTTGTACGAGAACTTCTAATTAAATTAATAATCGCATCAATCTGATCAATGGCACGCTTTAAACCATCTAAGATATGTGCACGATCTTCTGCCTTCTTTAAATCGAATAATGTTCTTCTACGAATCACATCTTCCTGATGTTCTAAGTAAACATTAATCATTTCTTTTAAAGACAATGTCTTAGGTTCACCATTCACTAAGGCAATATTGTTGACACCAAAAGTAGTCTGTAATGCAGTTAACTTGTATAACTGATTTAAAATAACTTCTGGCTGTACATCTCTTCTTAACTCAATAACAATACGAATACCTTCACGGTCAGATTCATCTCTTAATTCTGTAATACCATCGATATTCTTTTCTTTGACATGAGCTGCAATCTTTTCAATTAAACGTGCCTTATTGACCATATATGGTAATTCAGTTACGATGATTGCTTTCTTATTACTACCGATATCTTCAATATCAGTCTTTGCTCTCATGACAATCAAACCATTCCCTGTCTCATACGCTTTCTTAATAGCCCCACGGCCTAAAATATAAGCGCCTGTAGGGAAATCCGGACCAGGGATATAATTATCCATTAACTCTGTAATTGTAATATCAGGGTTCTTAGAAACAGCGAGAATCGCATCAACCACTTCACCTAAGTTATGTGAAGGAATATTTGTTGCCATACCTACCGCAATACCAGTAGAACCATTAATCAATAAATTTGGAATACGAGAAGGAAGCACATTAGGTTCCTTTTCTTCACCATCATAGTTAGGGACAAAATCAACAGTATCCTTGTTGATATCTCTCACCATTTCCATCGCAATCTTAGACATTCTTGATTCTGTATAACGCATTGCGGCAGCGCCATCACCATCAATAGAACCAAAGTTACCATGTCCATCGACTAACATATATCTATATGAGAAATCCTGTGCCATACGTACAAGGGCTTCATAAATAGAACTATCACCATGTGGGTGATATTTCCCCATTACTTCCCCAACAATACGGGCAGACTTCTTATAAGGCTTATCACTATAACAGCCTAATTCATTCATACCATGAATAATACGTCTCTGTACTGGCTTTAAACCATCTTTCGCATCAGGAAGAGCTCTAGCCACAATAACACTCATCGCATATTCCATGAATGATTTCTTCATTTCACCTGTTAACTGTATATCTTTAATACCTCTTTGTTCCATGACTAACTCCTTCCTTAAATATCAAGATTTTCTACATACTTCGCATTTTCTCTAATGAAATCTCTTCTAGGTTCAACACGTTCACCCATCAACATATCAAATAGCTGATCAGCCTGCATTGCATCATCTAACTGAATTCTATTTAATACACGATTTTCAGGATTCATAGTTGTTTCCCATAGCTGTTCTGGATTCATTTCACCTAGCCCTTTATAACGCTGAATTGTATATTTCGCATTAGGACCAAGTTCTTCTTTTAGTTTATCTAACTCATAATCACTATATAAATAATGATCATCCTTACCATGTCTTAATAAATAAAGAGGTGGCTGAGCAGCATAAACATAACCATTCTCAATTAAAGGTTTTAAATAACGATATAAGAAAGTAAGCATTAAGATTCTAATATGACCACCATCGACATCGGCATCGGTCATGATGACAATCTTATGATAACGTAGTTTATTGATATCAAACTCATCACCAATACCAGTACCAAATGCGGTAATCATAGATCTAATTTCCGCATTACCAAGAATTCTTTCTAAACGTGCTTTTTCAACATTCAAGATCTTACCTCTTAAAGGAAGAATAGCCTGAATCTTTCTATCTCTACCAGATTTCGCACTACCTCCGGCAGAGTCCCCTTCGACGATGAAGATTTCACATTCACTTGGATCCTTAGAAGAACAGTCTGCAAGCTTACCAGGAAGATTAGAGACGTCTAGTGCTGTCTTTCTTCTAGTCATTTCTCTTGCACGCTTGGCTGCCATTCTTGCCTTAGAAGCCAATGTAACTTTATCCATGATAATCTTTGCAGTATCAGGATTTTCTAATAAGAACTTATCTAATGCATTCGCAAGAATAGTAGAAACTATCTTTCTTACTTCCGCATTACCTAATTTAGTCTTTGTCTGTCCTTCATACTGAGGATCAGGGTGTTTAACTGATACAATCGCAGTTAAACCTTCACGACAGTCATCACCACTTAAAGACTCATCTTTATCCTTTAAGAAGTTATGACTTTTTGCATAGTTATTAATAACACGTGTTAAAGCTAAGCGGAAACCTTCTTCATGTGTTCCACCTTCGTGTGTATTGATATTATTACAGAATGAATAGATATTTGGCTGATAACCATCATTGTACTGCATAGCTATTTCCACGGAAATATCGTTCATTGTATCTTCACAATCAATAATACGATCATGTAATGGTGTCTTATTCTTATTTAAGAAAGCCACATACTCTCTTAAACCACCTTCATAATGATATTCATCTACTTTTGCAGGATCTAATCTTTCATCCTCTAATACAAGCTTTAAGCCTTTATTTAAGAAAGCAAGTTCTCTTAATCTCTGACTTAATACCCCATAATCATAAACTGTTGTTTCAGTAAAGATTTCAGGATCAGCTTTAAATATAACAGTTGTTCCTGTTTCTTCCTGCTCACAATCTCCTACAACCTTTAAAGAATCAACAGGTGTTCCACCATTTTCAAAACGTTGATAGTAAATATGTCCTTCACGGTGAACATAAACTTCTAACCATTCACTCAAGGCATTTACAACAGAGGCACCTACACCATGTAGACCACCAGAGACCTTATAGCCTCCTCCTCCGAATTTACCACCGGCATGTAATACAGTAAAAATAGTTTCAATTGTATTCTTACCTGTCTTCACATTCATACCAGTAGGCATACCACGACCATTATCAATGACCTTTACAACATCACCTGGTAATAATACAACTCTGATCTTATTACAGAAGCCTGCGAGTGCTTCATCGATAGAGTTATCCACTATTTCCCATACAAGATGATGTAACCCTCTTGCAGAAGTTGTCCCGATATACATACCAGGTCTCTTTCTAACGGCTTCTAGCCCTTCTAAGACTTGAATATCGGATTCATCATAATGTTCTACTTTTTCTTCCATTTACTTATCCTCCTTCAACGTTCCTTTCTCTATTCTTAAAACCAAAGCATCATCTAGTGAATGATGATAACCTAAATCAAAATGCGTTGTTGTAATAAATGTCTGTACCTTATGATCAATCAGATTCAAGAGCTTCATCTTTCTCTCTTCATCTAACTCACTCAATACATCATCTAGCAACAAAACAGGATACTCACCTATCTGCATTTTCACAATCTCCACTAATGCAATCTTCATCGATAAGATGATAGATCGCTGCTGCCCCTGGGATGCAAACATACCTGCATCATTCTCATCTAAAAAGATTTTTAAATCATCCTTATGAATACCATCTACAGTATTCCCTTGGAATATATCTCGCTTATAATTCTTTTTATATTTAGCAAGAATACCCTCTTTTGAAATATCCTTGAATTGCGTATGATATCTCAAAACAAGCTTTTCTTTACCAGAAATATAAGCATACATCTGCCCACTGATCTCATTCAACAACTCTATGAACTTCATACGTCTTTGAATCAGATCTTCTTCTAATTCTGCCATCTCTTCACTTAGTACTTCTAGATACATATCAGGTTCCTTATGTCCATCATGAAGCATCTTTAAGTACTTATTTCTTTCCTTCATCAACTTATTATATTTATTCAAGTTAAACATATAGATTGGTGAAATCTTAGAAATCTCAGTATCTATCAAAGTACGTCTCATTTTAGGAGATCCTTTAATCAATTGTAGATCCTGAGGAGTAAATAAGATCACATTAAAATAACCCAGATAATCACTTGTCTTACTCACAGCCTTATCATTAATAAAAGCCTTCTTGCCTTCTTTAGACACGACAACCTTTAAATCATACGGACGTGTACCATTTACAACATGACCTGACACACGTGTATAAGACTGATCAAACATGATCAATTCATCAAGCATACTGGACTTAAAGCTTCTTGTAGTAGACAAGAGATAAATCGCTTCAAGTATATTCGTTTTACCCTGTGCATTATCCCCAATGATAATATTAACCAGTGGATGAAAATGAAAGGTCTGCTTTTCATAATTACGAAATTGAATCAGATTAAGCGTTTTGATTTCCATGGATTACATACTGGCGACGATCTACTTCAAACACATCACCATCTCTTAATTTCTTACCACGTCTACGGTCTACTTCTCCATTTACAAGAACATGACCTTCCTGAATCATAATCTTAGCTTCAATGCCACTTTGTGCTTCTCCACATAATTTCATAGCCTGACCTAAAGTAATATATTCAGTATGTATTAAGACTTCTTTCATTTCATCACACATCCTTTGCGCTAATTTTGCTTTCTACATTATAGCACAAAAACATAAAAAAAAGAAGTTTATAGCCCCTTTTTTCAAGGGAGAGATAAACTTCATTTTTCTACAAATTTCAATTACAAGCCCAATTTTACCCAAATAAGAGAATAGACCCTTTATTTTACCTAGTAAGTTCTTACTGGAAGAACAACCTGGATGTTATCATTTACATCTAAACCAGTAATCTGGAAAGGTCTCATCTTTTCAGTAAAGCGTAGCTGAATAGTTTCTGTACCAATAGAACGGATCGCATCAGCTAAATACTTTGCGCTAAATGAAATAGTCAATGGTTCACCTTTATAGAATGCTTTTGTTAGGTTTTCTTCTACTGAACCGATTTCCTGTGAATAAGAAGAAAGAACATTCTCATCAGGAGACATAGTTAATTTTACAATATTACTCTGTTCATCAGATAGTAAAGAAGCTCGGCTGATAGCACCAAGTAATGCTGAACTATTGATAGACATAGTATAAGAACCCTGATCTTCTACTAAACGTGATGTATTAGGATAAGTACCATCAATTAAACGAGTTAATACAAGATACTGACCAATCACAAATAATACTTTACGATCAGATACATAAAGATCAATCATTTCATCTTTTTCAATAATGTGAATAATCTGATTTAAAGACTTCTTAGGAATAACAATATTAAACTGAATATCATCTTCAATTGGCATGCTTACCTGAGCTAAACGATAACTATCAGTCGCAATACATACAAGTTGATGCTGATCTACTTTGAAATTTACACCAGTAAGTACTGGTCTAGTTTCCTGTTCACTCGTTGCGAATAAAGTCTTTTCAATAATCTTCTTGAAATCATAAGACTTCATAGAGAAGTGTTTACCATTCTTATTTAAATCAATACGTGGGAAGTCAAAAGACTTAGAACCATTTAAATCAAATAAAGAACTTTCAGAAGTAATACGAGTTAAAGTACCATCTACTACCTGGATATGAACTGTATCACCATCAATCTTACGAATAATTTCTAAGATATACTTAGAAGATAAAACAACTGAACCAGTCTGGTTGATAATAATACCTTCATTAATTGTAGTTTGAATACTGATATCACTATCAGATGCAGTTAATACTAAACCATCTTCTAATAAGTCAAACTTAATACCAGTTAAGATAGGTAAAGGACTCTTTAAAGAAACGGCTCTAGAAACCTTAGTAAGTGCATCTAATAAGACAAGTCTATTAATATTAAAATCCATTTTTTTCTCCTTTATTTATTTTATTAATTAAAGAATAATTATAATAATACTGTGCATAATGTGCATAAGTTGCGTTTTGATTGAGAATTACAAGATAAAACTCAATTTGAGTGGTGCACAACTTGTGCATATATGTGCTTAACTTAAGCGTTCCATTAAATCATTGATCGCTGTTTTATAGTTAGGATCTTGTTTCATCTTCTTCTTAACTTTAGAACAAGCTTTCATGATTGTGGAATGATCTCTTCCTCCAAATTCCTGTCCAATCTGGATATAGGAAATATCAGGAACGAGCTCTCTAACAAGATACATCGCAATATGTCTTGCTGTAATAATATTGTTTGTACGTGATTTACTCGTTAACTGAGTCACTGATAGATTGTAGTAAGAAGCCACTGTTTCCTTAATTGTGTCAGGAGTCGCTTCTTTTTTAGTAATTGTAGTTGTGTTATCAGGATTATCAAATGCTTCTAAAGCAAAATCTAGGCTGATATGATCAAGATTTTGTCCACATACTACTTTATAGAATAGAAGTGTTGTCACAGCACCTTCTAAGTCTCTCACATCCTTATTGAAATGAGAAGCAATAAAATCTAATACTTCTTCATCAATAGGATAATCAATCATACGTGATTCAATCTTTTTCTTTAAGATAGCTTTAGCTGTTTCAAACTCAGGATTATCAATAGTTACTGTTAACCCCTGTCTAAAACGAGAAACAAGGCGGTTTTCCATCCCTTTTAGCTCTACAGGAGGTTTATCACTTGTAATAACAATCTGTTTTCCTGAATGTTGTAAAGTATTGAAGATATTAAAGAACATCTCCATACTTCCCTCTTTATTCGCAATAAACTGGATATCATCAATCAATAATATATCCACACTACGATAACGACGATTAAAAGTTGCAATCGTATTATTGCCAATAGCTTCTACATAATCATTCACAAATGCTTCTGCATTTGTATAAAGAATACGTTTACCTGGAAATTTAATCTTCACATAGTTACCAATCGCATTCAACAAATGTGTCTTTCCAAGTCCGGAATTACTATAAAGGAATAAAGGATTATATGTACCAGGCTTTAATGCGACAGCAAGTGCTGCATTTTGAGCAATTCTATTACAATTACCCACAACAAAGTTATCAAAAGTAAGATCTGCACTTAAATGATCATCAAAATCTTCTACTTCTTCCTTAACTTCTACTACAGGGGCTTTTGCCTTATTCATGTTGTCATATTCCTGGTTTGACATCACCTTTATAGTGGCTTTAATACCTGACACTTCATAGAAGAATTCTGCAAGCTGTTCACTTGCATCCTCAATAAAGGTCTTATTAAAAACCGATTCTATAGTAATAATTAATTCATTGTTCTGCAGTTCTTTAGCCTCTGTCTGGGTGAATATTGAGTCGAATACGATCTTATCGTCACTGTTTTCTCCATAGCGATTGAGGGTTTCTGTCCAGAACTGCTTTAAGTTATCCATATATTCACCTTCCTTTGCACCCCTCATTATAAAAGAAAATGTGACTAATGACTAGTGAATATTGATTATTCACTGCATGGATGTGCACAAAAAATAGTGAATAAGTAGTTGTTCATAGGTTATTCAGATAGTTTTTCACGAGATATTCACATTTTTATTGTGAACTTAACACTATTTTTTGAATTCTTCACACTTATTCACAAATATTAAGAATATCTAAAAATTATCTTTGCTCGAGTAAAATTGTGAATATATGTGCAGTATTTCCTCTATTCACTACTTATTCATAATATTGTGCACATAAAAAAATATGTTATATAGAAGAAAAATGAATGTTATACACAATATGTGAATGAATGAATTCCAATGGGGAATGAAGTGTGGAAAATAGTTGTGAAGAAGCAAAAACTGTTGAATATAAGCCAAAATTTCTTATAAATAATATTGACTTAAAATAGTATTTCCCATATAATGACACTGCATATGTTATGTAGTATAAAAAAAGTAGCTACATATTGGAGGTGTAAAAAAGATGAAAAGAACATATCAGCCAAATAAAAGAAAAAGAGCTAAGACTCATGGCTTCAGAGCTAGAATGGCAACTGTAGGTGGACGTAAAGTTATCGCTAGACGTCGTAAAAAAGGAAGAAAAGTATTATCTGCCTAAAAAAAATCCACTTTAATGTGGTTTTTTTTCTAAAAGAAATATGAAAAAAGAATTACGTGTAAAGAAAAGTACTGAATTTGAAACCATTATAAAGAAAAGAAAAAGCGTAGCGAATAGAGAGTTTGTATTATATTGGAATCCTAATGATCTAGAGCATATGCGTATTGGTTTATCAGTCGGTAAGAAAATAGGGAATGCCGTTGCCAGAAACAAGACTAAGAGACAAGTGAGAATGATGGTTCATGAATTGTTCACAAAAGAAGACCATAATGATTACATTCTGATTGTTAGAAAACCCTATTCTCAGAATGATTTTGAACAGAACAAGAAATCTCTTCAAAATCTATATTTAAAAATGAAAAAAAGAATGGAGAAGTAAAAATGGTATTAGATCCTCGTACAAAGAAGTACTTAAAGATCTTTGCGGTGATTGCTTTAGTGTTCATTTTTACAGGGTGTACAAGTAATGTTGACAAGAACGGTCATTTATTAGCAAGCCGTGCTATCACTGAATCAACACCATGGTCACTAAAAGCAGGATTTTTTGATTTTATTCTTACAATTCCTATCGCAAAGGGAATCCTATTAATCACTTCATGGACAGGTAATGTCTTATGGGGTGTCATCTTAATGACTATTCTTATCAACTTGATTATTTTACCAGTTATGATCAAGTCTACTATTTCTACACAGAAGATGCAGATGCTTCAGCCAGAAATGGAAAGAATCCAGAACAAGTATCGTGGTAAGAATGATCAGACTAGTCAGATGCGTATGCAGAATGAAATTATGAACTTATACAAGAAAAATAACGTTTCTATGTTTGGTTCATTATGGACTTTCTTAACATTACCTATCATGTTCGCAATGTATGGTGCTGTTCAGAGAATCCAGATCTTGTATACATCACAGGCATTTGGTATGAATTTAGGTTTAACACCTTTATCTCAGATTACTAGTGGTAAATTCATTTATATTGCCGTTATTTTAGTTATGGCTTTATCTCAGTTCTTCGCTATCGAAATCAACAACTTAATGTTGAAGAGAAACAAGAAGTATAAACCTTCTGCTCAGCAGAACCAGATGAAGACTATGAATGTCGTAATGACATTAATGATCATCTACTTTGGTTTAATCATGCCAACAGCTATGTCATTCTATTGGATTACAACTAACTTAATTACTGTAGTTAGAACAGTATTTATTCAGATTCAGTATATTGAAAAGCAAGAAAATCAGAAAGACACTCATGTAATTAGGTAATCATTATGAATACTTATGAAGCTAAAACAGAAGAAGAAGCATTAAATTGTGCTTGTCAGGACTTAGGTATTACACCAGAAGAATTCCATTATGAAATTGTTGAAGTTCATAAGGGATTATTCAGTAAGAAAGTTGTTATTGCTGGATGGTGTGAATCTATGGTTGAAGAATATGTAGGTCAGTTCGTGGAAAGAACATTAAGTTCTTTAGGTTTCGAAACACAGACTACTGTCTTCAAACAGGATGATCGTATCTACTGTAATGTAGAAACAAGTAATAACTCAGTTGTGATTGGTAAGAATGGTGTTATTTTAAGAGCATTAAACTTCATTACTAAGAGTGCTGTGAATACTCAGTTCAAACAGCGTATTGAAATCTCTGTAGATATCAATGGTTATAAAGAACAGAGATACCAGAAGGTTGCTGCAATGGCTAAACGTTTTGGTAAGAAAGTACAACATTCTAAGATCAATATGAAGTTAGATCCTCTACCAGCTGATGAAAGAAAAGTAATTCATCAGGTGATTGCGGAAATGCCACATCTTGCAACACAGTCACACGGTGAAGGTAAAAACCGTTACTTAGAAATTTATTATGTTGATTAAAGAGAAGGCTCTGCCTTCTTTTTTTTACATTCTTTTGATAGAATGGATAGGAAGGGAGAAGTACATGAAAAAATTGAATTTATTAGAAGGACGTATCGTTCCTCTTCTTATAAAATTAACACTACCTATTATTGGTACATCATTTCTAGAAATGGCCTATGCACTGATTGATATGCTTTGGATTGGAAAGCTTGGTGCTTCCTCTATTGCGGCAGTTGGTGTAGCAGGTATGTTTAGCTGGTTATCGCAGGGACTCGCAATGATTGCGACACAGGGTGGACAAGTCAAAACAGGACATTCATTAGGTGCAGGTAATCAAGACGCAGCTACAGATTATGCTTCAACTGCGATTCAGTTAGGGATTATATTCGCACTATTATTCTCTTTCTGTACAGTTGTATTTTCAAGTTTCTTTATTGGATTATTTGGCTTATCATCACAAGCCACTATTAATCAGGCTATTAACTATTTACGTATTACATGTGGTTTGATTATCTTTAACTTCTTAAATATTATTATGACGGGTATCTTAAATGCCTCTGGTGATAGTCAGACACCATTCCAGTGTAATAGTGTTGGTTTGTTATTGAATATTGTTTTAGACCCATTTTTTATCTTTGTATGTGATCTAGGTGTTGTAGGTGCAGCACTTGCCACAGTATTAGCTCAAGTTTCTGTATTCCTATTATTTATGAGACATAACTTTAAGAAGAATACACTACTTAAACATATTTCATTGAAGAAGGTTTATTCAAAGTTTTATTATAAGAATATACTTAGAATTGGTTTTCCATTAGGATTACAGAGTATGTTATTTTCTGTATGTTCAATGGTAGTCGCTGCTTTTGTAGCTGAGTTTGGAGATGCAGCTGTTGCAGCACAGAAGGTAGGTACACAGGTAGAAAATATTTCTTGGTGTATGGCGACTGGATTCCAGACATCTATTAATGCGTTTATTAGTCAGAACTATGGAGCTGGTAAGTATAATCGTGTGGAGAAAGGATATCATACAATGCTGGTATTCTCTATACTATGGGGTATTGTATGTACAAGCTTGATGGTCTTCTTCCCTCATGTGATTTATGGCTTCTTTACTGATGATTTAATGGTAACTCAAATTGGAGAAAACTATCTACGTATTGTAGGTCTATCTGAAACATTTATGATTCTAGAATTAATGATTTCTGGAGCCTTTAGTGGATTAGGAGAAACAATTCCTCCTTCTATCACCAGCATTATATTCACTTTAGGACGTATTCCAGCTATTTTATTAATCTTAAATACATTCCATTTAAATGGAATCTGGTGGGTTATTTCTTTCTCAGGTATTATTAAAGGTTTGGTTAATTTTATTTGGTTCTATAAGTATAAGAAAAGAACACTTAAGGAGGTATGATTATGAATGATGATATTATTTGTGCTATTGCGACATCTCGTTTAGAAGCCGCTATTTCTATTATTCGTATATCAGGTAAAGGGTGTATTGATTTTGTTCAGAACTTCTTTACAGGTAATCTAAATAAGAAGTCTCAAACTATTTCTTATGGCTATATTGTAGATGGTGAAGAGAAAGTAGATGAAGTACTTATTTCTATCTATCGTGGAAAGCATACATTTACTGGTGAAGAAATGGTAGAAATCAACTGTCATGGTGGTGTTTTTATTACGAATAAAGTTCTTTCTTTATGTTTAAAGAAAGGCGCTAGAATGGCTGAGCATGGAGAATTCTCTAAGCGTGCATTCTTAAATGGACGTATTGATTTATCCCAGGCAGAAGCGATTAGTGATTTAATTACAGCTAATAATGATCAGGCAGCCAAACTAGCATTAAAAGGAATACAGGGGAATATCACAAACTTCATTAAAGACTTAAAAGAAGATTTAATTAAAATTATTACTCAGATTGAAGTAAATATCGATTATCCAGAATATGAAGATATAGAAGAACTAACAGCTGAAAAGCTGTTACCTGGTTCTGTATCTTTAAGAAAGAAGATGGATGATATTCTTGATCGTTCTAAAAATATGCATTTAATAAAGGATGGTATTTCTACTGTCATTGTAGGTAAACCTAATGTAGGTAAGTCTAGTTTATTGAATGCATTATTAGAAGAAGATAAAGCCATCGTAACCGATATTGCAGGAACGACTAGAGATGTAGTAGAAGGTTCTATTCGATTAAATGATATTGTATTGAATATGATTGATACAGCAGGTATTAGAGAAACAGAAGATAAGATTGAACATATGGGTGTTAAGAAGTCTTTATCTTTGATTGATCAGGCTGATTTAGTGCTAGTGGTATTAGATGGTTCTAGACCAATAGAGGCAGAAGATAAGGAACTATTAGAACGTACTGAAGGATTGAATAGAATTGTATTAATCAATAAGTCTGATAAGGGTTGTGTGATTGATACAGAAGGTATTCATATTAGTGCTAAAGAGAATCATATAGATGAATTGATTCAACATATTAAAGATGAGTTTGACTTTAGTGCTATTACTAATTCTCAGGCACAGGTACTTGCGAATCAAAGACAGGTACAGTTATTAGAGAAAGCTTCACAGTCATTAAATGTTGCGATTCAGGCAATGGAGGATGGTATTCCTACAGATTTGATTGTGACTGATTTATATGATAGCTGGGAGAACTTAAAAGAGATTTTAGGTGAACAGGCTAAAGAAGATTTATTGGATGAGTTGTTCAAGAGATTTTGTATAGGGAAATAGAAAAGAGGCTGTAACGGGTAAATAACTCATTATAGTTTCATAAAAAGCAAAAGACGGACCGAGGTCCGTCTTTTGTGGTATATTTAGTTTGCAATGATACACCAACAAGATTATACGGCATATCAGACATATGCGCTACTAGATTTTAATATTTCTTTTGAAAAAGATGTACCTGCTGATGATATTTCAAGAGCTGTGATTGAAGTTACGGAAAGGATAGATATAAACAAGTTTGTTGACTTCACTCATAGAAATTCTCACGGGTATGATGGTCTCATGATGCTCAGACTGCTTCTGCTCGCTTTTGCGGATAATGGTTATGCATCTACAAGAAAGCTTGCAGAACTATGCAGAACTGACATCAGATATATGTTCATCGCACAGAATCAGAAGCCTTCTCATCAGGCATTTCAGAGATTCATCCATGATGATCTTATTATGTCTGTTGAAGATATATTCTACGAAATGAACAGAATTATGGAAGATGAACTTCCTATTGATACAGATGTGTTATGCATTGATGGTACTAAGTACGAAGCCAATGCCAACAAGAACACATTCATATGGAGAAAGAACACTGTCAGACATAGGGAAAGACAGTGGAAGAAGTGTAATGATACTATCAAGAGAATCAATAAGTTCTTTAAGGAAAAGAATATCAACTGCAGATATTCCATTCTTAGGGAGCCTAATATTGATTATCTATTGAGAGTTACAGATAAAATAGAGATTTACATGAAGGACAATGGAATAGAGTTCGTTCATGGAAAAGGATGCAGAAAGAGCGATATTCAGAAGCTTTATGATGAGCTAGCGAAAGAAGCGATGAAGCTTTTTGAATATGCACTGCATTTTGATATGCTTGGTGACAGAAACAGCTGTTCCAAGACAGACCCTGATGCAACCTTCATGCACATGAAGTATGACTATTATAATCATACTAACGTTTTCAAGCCTGGATACAATGTCCAGGTAGGCGTGAGTGACGGCTTCATCAGAAACATTTACGTAAGCAGTGACTGTTCTGATATTCAGACATATATTCCCTTCATGGAGAAGTATAAGCTCATGTATGGTAAGCTTCCTTTAAAGACACCTGCTGATGCAGGCTATGGTAGCTATGATAACTATATGTACTGCAGGGAAAACGGTATTGAGCTGTTTATGAAGTATCCAGGATATTATGAGGAATCCAAGAAGACGAATGATAAGAATAGATTCAGAGCCTCTCATTTTGAGAGAACTGAAGATGGCGGGTATATATGTCCTGCTGGTCATGAGTTCGAGGTGGATAAGGTAACTACTGATACAAGGGGCATATATGCACGAAACAATATAAAACTAATAAATCATCACTGTGATGGCTGTCCATTCAGATCAAGATGTACTAAATCCAGAATTGGAAGAAGCATAAATTACTGCAAGGAACTTGATGAATTTCATAAGGAAGTAAGAAAAAATGTCACAAGTGAAGAAGGCAAGAAACTCATGTTCAAGAGAGATAATGAAGCAGAAGGAACTTTTGGTGATCTTAAGGAGAATATGGGTTATGACAGACTCTACAGAAGAGGACATGACAATGTTCAGATGGAGATCTGCCTTGTCGCAATGGGGCATAATATCAGGAAATACCAGAAACTGAAGAAGAAAATCAAGGAAACAGAAGAAAAACAGATGAAACAGGTCGGGGAGATGCTCAGATTATTTATCTGCTGATAAAATTTTTTTAAGAAATGAGCAGGTTCTTTTTAAGTGCGTCTGAAATATGAAAAGGTTATTCACCATGCAATAGTGAATAACCTTTTTGGGTTTGGATATACGAAAAAGAGCTGTAACGCTCAAGGTAGTAGTAAATACTACCTATTCGTTACAGCCCCTTTTCTTATTACTTACAAAACTGATATGTTAGTTCTCCTAGAATCTGAATACCTTTTTCGATATTCTCCATAGAAGCAGCTGAGAAGTTCATACGAATAGATTGACATGGCTTAGTACTATCTACCATGAATTCATTACCTGGTACGATGGCTACATGCTTCTTAATAGAAGCCTGAACGAATTCTGGCATTCTGACTCCATCAGGTAAATCAAACCATATAAACATACCACCTTCTGGTTCAATGACATGAATAGAAGGATGGAAATACTTCTTGATCATCTCTAACATGAAGTTACATTTCTTTGCATAAAGAGACTGTAAATGTTTAATATGTGCATCCATATCTGTTTCTCTTAAGAAAGCATCCATCATATATTGTGAAAGATTGTTTGTATGGTTATCTCCTGATTGTTTAGCCATAAAGAGTTTAGAGATAATATCTTTACTTGCACAGATGATTCCTGTACGCATACCTGGTGAAATAATCTTAGAAAGACTGGCTGCATAAACAACACGATGGTCTTGATCTAAAGATTTAATAGAAGGAACTTCTTCTCCTGTAATACGTAAATAACCATAAGGGTTATCTTCTAGAATAACTACATCATACTTTACTGCAAGGTTATAGATTTCTTTTCTTTTTTCTAGAGATGTTGTGACTCCGGTAGGATTCTGGAAGTTAGGAATTGTATAGAATACCTTTGGTCCTTTCTTAAAGGCTTCTTCTAGTTCTTTTAGATTTACACCATCTTCTTCTAAAGAAACACCAAGCAGCTTTGCCCCATTACATTTAAATGAGTTTAAAGCACCTAAATAACTTGGGTTCTCTACTACAACATAATCTCCTTCATCACAGAATATCTTAGACACAAGATCTAAGCCCTGCTGTGATCCTGTTGTAATAATAATATCATCATCACTTGTACATATACATTCATGCTTATTAATGAATGACTTAGAAGATTCTATTAAGCCTGTATAACCCTGAGCAGAGCCATACTGCAAAACTTCATAAGTCTTTTCTTGAAGAATCTTATGTCCTACTTCTTCTAGTTTCTCCTGTGGAATAGCTTCTGGATCAGGGAATCCACTCGCAAAACTAATATAGTCTACCGTACCATTCTCACTTGCATCAGCCATGACACTTCTAATGGCTGATTTTTTGACGTTTTTCATCTTATCTGCGTATCTCATATATGTCACTCCATTCACTTTTTTCTCATTCTACTACTATTATTTGAAATCACCTAATTATTTTTTTATATCTGCGTAAGTTATAATCTGAATATCGTGATCCTTGATGTACTGTTTGAATTCATCACTCTTAAGTAATTCTAATTCCTTGATACGATTCATATTGTAGCTAGATACGTTCATGAGTCTTTCATCAACTAAAGCAGGATGACAAACAAGTTCTACTGTATCATAGCCTTCTGTTGAGCAGATTTCTTTGAATGTTTCAAAGCTTACACCATCTTTATAAAATTCACAACGTGCTGGGAAGTAGTTTTCATCCACATATCTTGTTTGTCTAATAGGAAGGTTATATTCCTTGGCTAAACGCTTGATGACTTCTAATTGTCTATGCTCCATATGAACATAGTGATGAGAATCTAGATGAGTAGGAAGATGTCCTGTGTGTGCGATGAAAGCTTCTATCTGTGCTTTCCATTCTTCATAGACTTCATTTGGTTCTCCATCTGGGAATTCATCTTCATAAGCACTTGGTCTTAGGAAGTTTCCCTCTTCATCTGTATAGCTTTTCTTGCCAGGTAATAATGGTTTACCAGCAGTTAAAGTTAAATGAACACCAATTCCTAGACCAGGATAAGCCTTTGCCTTGTCTAGGGCCCACAAAGCATATGGCATATTCATCATGACTGTAGTGGAACTTACAAGTCCCTCTTCGTGAGCAAGAAGGATACCTAGGGAGTTTCCTTCACACATACCAAAATCATCAGCATTAATAATTAATTTCTTGATCATACTTTTCACCTCTAGAATCCATTGTACTAAATATTATAAGAACAGTCACACATATCGAGAAAATGATGTATAATACAAGTCAAAAGGAGACCGTTATGAAAAATACAATTACTGGATATACAGGTTTATATGGGGTTGTCGCAAATCCTATTAAACATTCTTTTTCACCAATGATGCATAATACTGCATTTCAAACATTAGGTATTAATGATGTTTATCTTGCATTTGAAGTGACTAAAGATCAGTTAGATGATTATATTACGTCCGTTAAGACATTACCTATTAAGGGATACAATATTTCTATGCCTTATAAACAGGATATGATGAAATATATGGATGAACTCACAACACAGGCAAGACTTGCGAAGAGTATCAATACTGTAAAGAATGAGAATGGTAAACTCATTGGTCATATTACTGATGGAGAAGGTTTTGTGATGGCCTGCCGTGATAAAGGATGGGGTATTGCGAAACACAAGATTGTAGTGCTTGGTGCTGGTGGTGCAGCAAGTGCCATTATTATTTCTCTTGCTTTGGCTGGTGCTAAAGAGATAGTAGTTTATAATCGTTCTGATAAGCCATTTATTAAAGAACTCAATAAGAAATTAGACTGCCCTATTACTTTAAAGAAAATTGATCAGGAAAGTATAAAGGAAGATTTAAAGGATACTTATTTATTAGTTAATACAACAAGTGTTGGTATGGCACCTCATCCTGAAGGATGTATAATTGAGAGTGCTGATATGTTACCTGATGGTTTAAAAGTAGCTGATATTATTTATAACCCTAAGGAAACAAAGCTATTAAGTTATGCAAGACAAAGAGGTCTTGATTATATGAATGGAGAACGTATGATTGTCTATCAGGGTGCATGTTCTTTTAAATTCTGGACAGGAAAGGATATGCCTATTCATGAAGTCAAAGTAGCGTTAGGAATGGAGGAAAGCGAATGAAAGAGATCGTAGTTGCAACAACAAATAAAGGAAAACTTAAAGAGATTTCCGCAATGTTGGAAAAGTTAGGGATTGAAGTAAAGTCTATTAAAGATGTATTAGGTTATAATCCTGATATTGAAGAAACAGGGACTACTTTTACTGAAAATGCAGTGATTAAGGCTGAAACAGTGATGAATATGATTCATATGCCTACTCTTGCAGATGATTCTGGTTTAGAAGTAGATGCATTAGATAAACAACCTGGTATTTATTCTTCTCGTTTTATGGGTGAAGATACAAGTTATGATATTAAGAATCAGTGGATTATTGATGCTGTAAAAGATAAAGAAGATAAGACAGCACGTTTCGTATGTGCGATGGCTTTGGCTATTCCTGATGAAGAAACAAAGACTTTCTTAGGTACTTTTGAAGGAGAAATCAATGATTGTATTGATGGTGAAAATGGCTTTGGTTATGATCCTATTTTCTATTATCCACCATTAAAGAAGACTTCTGCAGTGATGACTATGGAAGAAAAGAATAAAGTCTCTCATCGTGCAAAGGCATTAAAAGCTTTATATGATTATTTAGAGGAGGCACATAAGTAATGAATCATGTTGTATTAGTACATCCTGCGATTCCACAAAATACAGGTAATATTATGAGAACATGTGCAGCGACACATACACCTTTACATATTATTAAACCTACAGGGTTTAAGTTAAATGATCCAAGAATGAAAAGAGCAGTTATGGATTATTTTGATCACCTCACTTTTAAAGTGTATGAAAACTTTGAAGAGTTTGAAAAAGAGAATCCTGGTATTTATCATTTCTTTACACGTTATTCTAAGAAAGTTTATAGTGAAGATGATTTTAAACAGGAAGGTGAACACTATCTTTTCTTTGGTCATGAGCATGATGGTATTCCTCATGATATCTTAAAGAAGTATATTGATGATTGTGTACGTATTCCTATGTATGGAGATTCACGTAGTTTGAACTTATCTAATACTGTAGCCATTGGTGTTTATGAAGCATTAAGACAGCAAGGTTATCCTGATTTATCTACAGTAGAAGTTCAAAAGGGAGAAGACTTCTTATACAATGAAGAAATTTAAAGGTATTCTTTTAACTGTATGTTCGACTTTTTTGATTATTGATTGTGCTATTCTCTTAGTCACATTTGTGCCTGTACTCTATCCTTCTTCATTAATAGCCTCTAATATTGGGGTAAGTGAAAAGGTTGTAAGAGAAAGTTATATGACAATCATTCACTATTTAAGTCTATTCTCTCATAAAGCACTTTCTACCCCTGCTTTTCCTATGACTAAGAATACTGCTTTTCATTTTTATGAAGTAAAAGTATTAATGAATCGTTTAGAAGTGATTGGGTTAGTGGTACTTATTGGAACTATTTATCTCATTTACTCTACAGTCAAAGAGAAAGATTATAGACCATTTAAGTGGTCAGGGTTCACTACTTTAGGACTCGTATTTATTGTAGGTGGAACAGCCTATGTTGATTTTGACGGGGCATTCACAATGATGCATCATATCCTTTTCAACAATAAATACTGGCTGATTAATCCTGATATTGATCCTATTATCAATATCTTTCCTGAAAGTTATTTTGTGACATTGGGGATTGCGCTATTTAGTTTAATTGGAATAGGTGTTCTTATTAATTTAGGTATATATTTCAAACATATTAATTGCATTAATACAAATAAATGAGTATAATTTATGAAAAATAGACACGAGATTCTCGTGTCTTTTCATATGAAGGAGTTATAAATGAAAGAAATGATTAAAGACTTCTTAGATGAGTTATCTTCATCTTCACCTACTCCTGGTGGTGGAGGTGCTTCAGGACTAGTAGGCGCTATTGGATGTGCTTTAGGACTCATGGTAGGTAACTTAACTGTAGGTAAGAAGAAATATAAAGATGTAGAAGATGAAATAAGAGAAATCATAGAGAAGTTAGAAGACTTAAAGAAGAAGCTTGTAACTTCTGTAGATGATGATGCAGAAAACTTCAAGCCTCTTGCAGAGGCTTATAGACTTCCTAAGAATACTGAGGAAGAAAAGAAACATAAAGAGTTTGTGATGGAGTCATGTTTATTGGATGCATCTCTTGTACCATTACAGATCATGGATTTAAGTTATCAGTCTTTAAAGTTATTTTCTACTTTAAATGAGAAAGGTTCAGTGATGGCAATCAGTGATGTAGGTGTTGGTGTACAATGTCTACGTAGTGCGTTGACTGGTTCTATTATGAATGTCTATATTAATACGAAGTCTATGAAGAATAGAGAAATGGCTGAGAAGATGAATAAACGTGCTGAGAAGCTTTTAGTTGAAGGACAACTGCTTGCAGATGAAATAACTAATAGTGTTATTAAAAAGTTAGGAGGAGCGTCATGTTAGAGTTAAGAGGAAAAAAGGTTTCTGATGGGATTAAAGAATATGTATCAAAAGAGTTAGAAACATTATCTTTTGTACCTAAGCTTGCGATTGTGAGAGTAGGAGAAAATCCTGATGATATGAGTTATGAGCGTGGTGCAACTAAGAAATTAAAGTCATTTGGTTTAGATGTGGCTTCTTATGTTTTCCCACAGGATATCAGTGATGAAGACTTCAAGAATGCTTTTAAAGATATTAATGAAGATGATGAAGTGACAGGAATCTTATTATTAAGACCACTTCCTCGTACTATTAATGAAAAAGATATTGAAAATATGATTGATCCTAAAAAGGATTTAGATGGTATTTCTCCTATTAATATTGCGAAGGTGTTTGCGGGAGATACAACTGGATTTTCTCCATGTACTGCAGAAGCAGTTATTGAAGTATTAAAGGCATATGATATTGAGTTAACAGGTAAAAGAGTGACTGTTGTAGGAAGAAGTATGGTTGTAGGTAAACCTGTGTCTATGCTGCTTCTTAAAGAGAATGCGACAGTAACTATGACTCATACAAGAACTGTTGATTTAAAGAAGACATGTTCTGATGCAGAGATTGTGATTGCAGCTGCAGGACGTGCAAAGATGTTAAATAGTGATTATTGTGGACAGGATGCCGTGATGATTGATGTAGGAATCAATGTGGATGATAATGGTAAGTTATGTGGTGATGTAGACTATTCGACTCTTGATGGCAAAGCCTCTGCCGCTACACCTGTTCCTGGTGGTGTTGGTACCATCACAACTGCAGTACTTGCAAAACATTTAATCCAGGCAGCTAAAATGCGTTAAAGACCTCTTTCGAGGTCTTTTTTTCGTATAATAAAAGACAGCTTTCGCTGTCTTTGCACACAATTATATTATTCAAAGAATTTGTATTCTTCAAAGTAAGCCTGTGGATGGTTACAAGCTGGGCATACTGTAGGAGCTTCTAAAGATTCTACTACAAATCCACAGTTGTTACATTTCCATAGTACTTTATGATCTTTCTTGAATACTGTGCCGTCTTCAATCTGTTTAGCAAGTTTTAAGTATCTTTCTTCATGCATCTTTTCAGCCATAGCGATAGCTCTTAAGATAGCTGCGATTTCAGGTAATCCTTCTTCTTCAGCTTTCTTAGCAAATTCTGGATACATATGTGTCCATTCTTCGTTTTCACCAGCAGCTGCAGCTTTTAAGTTTTCTACAGTTGTCCCCATTAATACTGGGAATTCACCAGCAACAGGTAATGTTTCTCCCTGAGCAGCAGTGTTCATAAGTTTCATCAAACGTTTCGCATGTTCTTTTTCCTGGTTAGCTGTTTCTTCAAAGATTTTAGACACTTCTACATAACCTTCTTTTTTCGCAATACTAGACCAGAAAGTATAACGATTTCTTGCCTGTGATTCACCTGCAAATGCAGCCATTAAATTCTTTAATGTTTCAGTTCCTTTTAAATTAGACATCTTCTTTATCCTCCTTCATATTCTTACAATCATTACAGACTCCTTGAAATAACATATCAACATGTGTGAGGCGTACTTGATCTAGTTCTTCTATATCATGAACAAGTTCATCAAATGCACCATGTGGAATATGTATATCCACAATCTTTCCACATTTTGAACATACCATATGATGATGTGGTGTCACATTACCATCGTAATGTACAGTCACACCATCTATATTTAATTTTCTGATATACCCATTTTCGACTAAAACATTCAGATTACGATAAACAGTACCTAGTGATATATCCGGAATGCTTCTTCTTACATGAGAATAAATAACTTCTGCTGTAGGATGCGTATGATCATTCACAAGCATATCATATATCGTATCTCGCCGCTTAGATCTTCTAAGTTTTGTCTCCGCCATATGTCCTCCTCTCCTAATCAGTAATGATTACTACTATTAGTATACTATTTACTAGTAAGAATGCAAGCCAGATGGATTATTTTGACAAAATTGTATGTATAAGTGTATAGAAATCATTGGTTGCATAAACAAGAGGATCAATTACATACACAGGAACAGAGACAATGGACTCTATATCCCCTTTTAAATGCATGACTGAGGGAGATAAATAAAGTGCATCATAATCTCCTTCTACTTCTTCTAATGAAGAAAGACTCACTGATTCTACTTCTAGATTAGATTTTTCTATTGTCAGACTTTCTTTCATTAGACTAATTAAATAACTAGAAGAAAAACCATCCTGGTCTACAATCCCTACTTTCACACGTTTAGGGTCTGCATCTCTTAAAAAGACAACCATAAAATCTCTATAATAAGATAAAAACTGGGATAAGTTCTTTAAAGTATAATGGAGATAGAAATAGATTTCTTTCCCTTCTTCATCTGTGATTTGTTCTTCTATTATGCCATTATGCCAGACAGTTAAAAAAGCGACACGATTCTTTAAATAAAAACGTACAGTATGATAATCTTTAGTGTCTTCAATAATGTCACATCTGACATTTTTCATATTCTTTCTTGTATAGTAATAAGACCATTTAAAAACAATCATCAAATAGGTCTTTTGATAAAATTCATCCATATCCCTCACCTATAATAATCATATCATAATTCAACTATTTTTTTTGATGATTATGTTCTGTTTTGCATTCCTTTTTGTGTATGATAAAATGTATTTGAGAGGCAGGTGAGTATTAGTGAAGAGAATTTTTGTCATGTCTGATTTACATGGACAATTTGTGTTATTGCAGCTGATGCTCAATAAGATTCAATTCACTGATGAAGATGAGTTATATATCCTAGGTGATATTATGGATCGTGGTCCTAATTCAATTGATATATATTACTTTGTGAAAGCAATGCCTAATGTTCATATGATCAAGGGTAATCATGAAATCATGATGAGACAATCTTTAGCAGCCAGCTTAAAATATAATGATTTAGATTCTGATTTGAATAATGCATATCGTTTATGGAAACAGAATGGTGCCACAGGTACTGTAAATAGTATAAGAGAGTTCTTACAGAAAGATTCTATTCCTTATGAGGAATATTTTGATATAAAGAAAGAGTTTGTACAGGAAATTATTGATTTTATTGATAGTCTACCTAACTATATAGAACTTGATTATCAGGGCAAGCATTATGTGATGGTGCATGCAGGAGTGGATCCTGAGGTAATCAATATAGAAGATAGTGATCCTGAATTACTTGCCTGGATTAGAGAATATTTCTATATGAATCCATGTAATCCTGAATATACTTATATATTTGGTCATACGCCTTTATGTTATGTGAATGATGATCATTCTTTTAATATCTGGTACGATCCTGATTATCATAATAAGATTGGTATTGATGGTGGACTCGCTGTGGCAGATAAAGGACAATTAAATTGTTTATGCTTAACAGATGGGACATCTTATAAGATACCTTATAAAGATGGTCAGCCAGGAGAATTACAACGTATTATAAAAGACTTAAAGTAAAACGGAAGGGAACTCCCTTCCGTTTATTCGTTTATCTAAATAGATACTAATTATTTTCTAAACATTGCTAATATTTCTTCTGTTGGTCGACTTAGATGATTTTCTCGTAAATATTTTGACAAACCACGCAAATCATAAAAATATTCTCCTGGTTCATACTCTGAACCATTTTCTATAGTCCCGGCATATAAACCTTCAAAGCCTTGCTCTGGTGTTGGATCTGGTATTGGTTCAAATTTATCCTTCATTATTCATCACCCCTTGTATTTATTAGTTAGAATAAACAACTAATCACTCATTTTCTATAGTTAGTAATGTTTTATTTTCTGACAACAAATGTGTTTTGATATCTTCGGGAATATGATCATCAGTAATGATTGTATCAATACGTTCTTTTAACTGAAGAGGTACGACACCATGTGAATTGAACTTTTCACTTTCAGTTAAGACAATAATATGTTCTGCCTGTTCAGCCATATCTCTAACAGCCTGTGCACGCAAATGATCACTATTTGTGAAACCTACACGAGGATTATAACCATCAGCACCAATAAATAACTGATCAACACAGAAATTTTGAGCACATTGTGCCACGATAGGTCCTACCATAACCTGTGAATCTTTCTGGTAAGCACCACCTAGAAGAATCACATTGGTATTCTTTTTATCGCGAATATATCCTGCAATAAAAGCACTGTTAGTCACAATAGTGACATCTAGTTTTTCTGATGCGATTGTATCTGCAAGAATCGCACAGCAGCTCCCACTTTCAATCATAATGGTATCTCCATCATGAATAAGTTCTGAAGCCTTTTGTGCAATTCTTTTCTTTATTTCATAATGATAAGCTAAGCGTCCATTGATATCATCCTTATTCGCAAGGATGGCATAGCCATGTCCTCTTTTAATAATCCCTTTTTCTTCAAGTGCATCTAAGTCCTTACGGATAGTGACATTGGATACCCCAAGTATTTGAGATAATTCATTGACTTCTATTTTCTTTTCTTTTGTAAGTAGTTCTAATATTTTGTTATAGCGGTCTTTCATAGATTACCTCCGCACTCATTATATTAATCTAGAAGAAACAATTCAACCCACACTTGATGAACTCATTTTGATAATCCACTAAATCTTCAGGATGTAATGCTTCTACTTCATGAAGCTTATAGTCTTTACCAAGTAGTTTATATTTATTTTCACCAAATTGATGGAATGGAAGAAGCTGTACCTCTTTTGCACCTGCTTCTTTAATACATGTTGCTAGTTCTTTCGCATCTTCTAATGTTTCATTAAAGCCAGGAATAACAGGTATTCTAGGTAATACATTAAGACCCTGTTCAATAGCCCATTTGAAGTTCTTTTGAATGACTTCATTTGTGACATGTGTTCCCTTCTTATGTTTCATTGGATCAGCCTGCTTCACATCAAATAATAAGAGATCAAATAACGGAGCTGCTTTCTTAAACTTCTCATGATCCACAATACCTGTTGTTTCAATCGTAAGATGAAGTCCTTTTTCTTTTAATGCATGGACAAGAGCCATCATGAAATCATATTGCACCATAGCTTCTCCACCAGATAAAGTCACACCACCATTAGATTCTTCATAGAAATCAATATCCTGCATACAGATATCAACAACTTCTTCTACTGTCTTTACTTCACCTTCCTGCGTTAAGGCTTTCCCAGGACAGGCTTTGACACATTTCATACAATGATCACATGTTTTATGATCAATTCGAATCAAGCCATCCTCCATCTTTATAGCCCCTTTAGGGCAGGTATGTACACATGTTTCACAATGAAGACATTTCTCATTATTGTATAAAACCTGAGGACTCACTGCCTGACTCTCAGGATTAGCACACCATTCACATCTTAATGGACATCCTTTAAAAAACACTGTTGTACGAATACCAGGTCCATCGTGAATACTAAATTTCTGTATATTAAATATAATTCCTTCCATATCATATCCCTCTTTTCGCTTCTATCCTATCATTTCTACTTATGTTTCGCAACACAAAAAGTTTCATATGAAAGTTTATGATATTATTTTCATAATTTATAGTTGACTGATAACGCTTTTGTGCGTATGATGTGTTTGTAATGAAAGATATAAAACTTACGTATGAAACTTTAGGAGGAACAAAAATGGAAAATACTCAGCATTTTGGTCAGTTAACTGAAAGAATGAAAGCTTTCAGAGAAGAAGTATTAGATGAAAAGCCTTATGTAGATGGAGAACGTGCTGTTCTTGCGACTGAGGCTTATAAGGAAAACTTTAATCAGCCACGTGTAATGGTTCGTGCAAGAATGTTGAAGAAGATTCTTGAAAACATGTCTATCTATATTGAAGATAAAACACTTATTGTAGGTAACCAGTCTACAAAGAATTGTAATGCACCAGTATTCCCTGAATATACAATGAAGTTCATCATGGATGAATTAGATCTTTTTGAAAAGAGAGATGGTGATGTATTCTATATCACTGAAGAAACAAAACAGCAGTTAAGAGATATTGCCCCTTTCTGGGAAAATAATAACCTACGTGCAAGAGGTGAAGCTTTACTACCTGAAGAAGTAAGTGTGTTTATGGAAACAGGTGTCTTTGGTATGGAAGGTAAGTTGAATGCCGGGGATGCACATCTTGCAGTTAATTATGAACGTATTCTTGCACAGGGCTTAAAGGGTTATGAAGCTTATACAAGAGAAATGAAAGAAAAGCTTGATTTGGCTCAGCCAGATAGTGTTGATAAGTATATGTTCTATAATTCAGTTTTAACTGTTATTGAAGCCGTACATACATTCACACTTCGTTATAGTTCTCTTGCAAAGGAAATGGCAGAAAAAGAAACAAATCCTGCAAGAAAAGAAGAATTATTAGAAATAAGCAGAATTTGTGCAAAGGTGCCTTATGAACCTGCTCATTCATTCCGTGAAGCAATACAGTCTGTATGGTTTATTCAGTTGATTCTTCAGATTGAATCAAATGGTCATTCATTAAGTTATGGTCGTTTTGATCAGTATATGTATCCTTACTATATTAAAGATATCAACGAAAAGAAAATCACTGAAGAAGAAGCATTAGAACTTCTTACTTGTTTATGGATCAAGACACTCACAGTCAATAAGGTACGTTCACAGGCTCATACATTAAGTTCAGCTGGTTCTCCAATGTATCAGAATGTGACTATTGGTGGTCAGACTACTGACAAGAAGGATGCAGTGAATGAATTAAGTTTTGCGGTATTAAAATCAGTGGCTCAAACAAGACTTACTCAGCCTAACTTAACTGTACGTTATCATGCAAACCTGAATAAACATTTCTTTGATGAATGTATTGAAGTAATGAAGCTTGGATTTGGTATGCCAGCATTAAATAATGATGAAATCATTATTCCTTCATTTATTAACTGGGGTGTTAAGGAAGAAGATGCTTATAATTATAGTGCTATCGGATGTGTAGAAACAGCTGTTCCTGGTAAATGGGGATATCGTTGTACAGGTATGTCTTATATCAACTTCCCAAGAGTATTATTATGTACAATGAATAATGGTGTTGACTTAACTACAAACAAACGTTTCACTAAGGGCCATGGTTACTTTACTGAAATGGAAACTTATGAAGATTTACTTGCAGCATGGGATAAAACAGTAAGAGAAATGACACGTTATAGTGTTATTGTAGAAAACTTTATTGATAAGGCATCTGAAAGAGATGTGCCTGATATTCTATGTTCTGCATTAACTGATGACTGTATTGGCAGAGGTAAGACTATCAAAGAAGGTGGTGCAGTGTATGACTTCATTTCAGGTCTTCAGGTCGGTATTGCGAATATGGCAAACAGCTTAGCTGCTATCAAGAAGCTTGTTTATGATGAAAAGAAGATTACAAGAGAACAGTTATGGAATGCGATCTTAGATGATTTCCAGTCACCTGAAAACAAGAAGATTCAGGAAATGTTGAATGATGAAGCACCTAAGTATGGTAATGATGACGATTATGCAGATAACTTAATTGTAGAAGCATATGATTCTTATATTGATGAAATCAAGAAATATCCAAATACTCGTTATAATAGAGGTCCTATTGGTGGTATTCGTTATGCAGGTACTTCTTCAATTAGTGCCAATGTAGGTCAGGGTATGGGTACAATGGCTACTCCTGATGGAAGAAATGCACATGAACCACTCGCTGAAGGATGTTCTCCAGCACATAACACAGATAAGAATGGTCCTACTGCAGTATTCAAGAGTATATCTAAGCTTCGTACTGAAAAGATCACAGGAGGCGTACTTCTTAACCAGAAGATGACACCTCAGATGCTTTCTACAGAAGAAAATAAACAGAAACTAGAATTATTGATTCGTACATTCTTTAATCGTCTTCATGGTTACCATGTACAATACAACATCGTTTCTAAGGAAACTTTAATAGATGCACAAAAGCATCCAGAAAATCATAAGGACTTAATTGTACGTGTTGCAGGATATAGTGCATTCTTCAATGTATTATCTAAGGCAACTCAGGATGATATTATCGGTAGAACTGAACAGAGTTTATAGGAGGAAAAAACAATGGAATTTATTATTGATACAGTAGATTTAGAAGAAATTAGAGATGCAGTGGATCACTTACCAATCGTAGGTGTCACTAGTAACCCAAGTATTGTAAAGAAGACTAGTCCAAAGGATTTCTTTGGACATATGAGAGAAATCAGAAAAATCATTGGGGATGAACGTTCTTTGCATATTCAGGTTATTGCGACAGAAGCAGATGAAATTGTGAAAGAAGCACATAAGATCTTTGAAGAAGTAGATGACAAGGTATATGTAAAAGTACCTACTACTTATGAAGGTGTTAAAGCTATGAAAATCTTAAAGGCTGAAGGGAAAAATGTGACTGCTACAGCTGTTTATGATTTGATGCAGGCTTATATGGCACTCGCAGCAGGTGCTGATTATATTGCACCATATACAAATAGAATTGGAAACTTAGGAAATGATCCTTTTGAATTAATGGCTCATTTATCTAATAGAATCGTAGAAGATGGTTATGACTGCAAGATTCTTGCTGCAAGCTTCAAGGGTGTACAGCAGGTAAGAGATGCATTTAATGCAGGTAGTCAGGCTATCACTGCACCAGTGAGTGTATTAAAGGCAATCTTTGAAAATCCAAGTATTTCTAAAGCTGTGACTGATTTCAATAATGATTGGTATTCAGTATACGGAGAAGACAAAGGTCTTTGTGATATGTAAACATTGAGGAGAAAATTCTCCTCAATGTTTTTTTCATGTTCTATAATAGAAATAGGAGCGTGATAATATGAGCAAGATGATTGGTGCACCAACAAGATATAGACAAGGTAAAGATGAATTAAAGTGTCTTGGTGATGATTTAAAGGACTATAAGAGAATAGTCGTTATTACAAGTGAAAATCTTAAAGAAATGTTTATTCCTCAGATAGAGGAAAGCTTACACGAACAGGAAATGACTGTTGTACTATTTCAAAATGAATGTAGTATGAGTGAGATTGAAAGAATACGACATATTATAGAAGAAACGAATGGCGAAGTGATTGTCGGTGTCGGTGGAGGTAAGGTATTAGATACGACTAAAGCATGTGGTTATTACGCGAAAAAGCCTATTGTCGTTATACCTACTGCCGCAAGTACGGATGCCCCATGTTCTTCTTTATCAGTAATTTATCATGATGATCATACGTTTGATCATTATTTACATTTACCTAAGAGTCCAGATCAAGTAATTGTGGATACACAGGTCATTGCGAATGCCCCAGTAAGATTACTGAGAGCGGGTATTGGTGATGCATTTAGTACTTATTTTGAAGCAAAGGCTTGTTATGTGAGTCATAGTGAGAATTGTCTTCATAGTCAGGTGACAAGAAGTGCTTTCGCAATATCTAAGGCTTGTTTTGATATTGTCTATTCTTATGGATTGCAGGCTGTAGAAGATTGTAAGCAACATAAAGTCACAGAAGCACTAGAGAATGTGATAGAAGCTAATATTTATTTAAGTGGTATTGGTTTTGAGTCTGGTGGCGAAGCTGTAGGTCATGGCTTGCATAATGCGTTCACTCTTATTCCTGAAACAAATAGTAAGATGCATGGTGAAAAAGTCGCTTTTTGTACACTTGTACAATTGGTATTAGAAAATACACCTAAGCATACATTAAAGAGCTATTATGAGTTCTTAGAAGCTTTAGAGTTACCTACTACACTCTCTGATTTAGGGATGAAAGACGTAGATGAAGAAGCATTACTGCATGTATGCTTAGAAGCAGTTAAAGAAGGATCTACGACATTAAATATGCCTTTTGAAGTGACTTCAAAGAATTTATTAAAAGCTATTATCAAAGCTGATCAATACGGACAGAAATGGAAAACCTCTGGAAAATAATCCAGAGGCTTTTCTATTAGAAATACAATTTTGCGATAATCGCAATAAGAACGATAATGATAACTACAAGACTATATGCCACTGTCATCGCGCCATAGCCTTGCCAATCTTTTTGAAGTTCTTTTGTCTTTTCTTCTGAAATGACGCGTTTCTTTTTACTCATAATCATCATCCTTTCTTTCAAGTTTTATATCTATTTATATTATATACTACTTGTTAATTAATATATATATCGCGCTTTTTTTTAAAAAATTATTAATATAAAAAGCTATCAAATGATAGCTCTAAAATTCCATTACTTCTAAATCATCAGGAACAAATATATTTCCTGTATAATAGTGTGCACCTTCTGCCTTGTAGAGTTCTTTACGATTGTCTACATGATCATCTTCTGTATGATAGAGTACAAGATTCTTAATATGAAGTTTTTGCGCAAGTTCACAGGCATCTTTCACTGTTGAATGATGCTTTTCATAAGGATGTCTGAAGTCCCTTTCTTCGTATAAACAGAATGCTTCATGCAATAGTACATCCGCATTTTCTGCATAGACTTTCTCTTCTTCACAATAAGGTTCATCACCACAACATGTGAGTTTCTTACCATCATATTCCACCATGAAACCAAACTGTTTGGCTTTAGTTGAATGGATATCAAAGAAAGTGACTGGATGTCCCATAATTTCTTTAACTTCTTGATCCTTCACTTCTACTAAGTGAAGTCTTTTTCCAATTAATGCACTCTGTTTTGGTACAAGAAGTGTATCAGCCATATCCTTTAAAATATGAATAACTTCATCATGACCATAGATATAAGCATCACCTTCATATTTACCTGCATTCATAAACTGTGTAATCATACGCATCATCCAGACCATTCCTAATAGATGGTCAATATGCTTATGTGTTAAAAAGATATGCTTCATATCCTTCCAGTCATATCCTGCTTTTTTTAGCTGAGTTAGGATCTGGTTTCCTCCTCCTGCATCAACCATAAAGTATTGATGGTTGTCTTCTAAGACAAAACATGTGTTATAAATCTTAGTGACTAAGGCATTCCCCGTGCCTAGCATTGTTAGTTTCATATTCTCCCTCCCAATAATTTACTCTTATAACATATCAAATATGAAATAAGAGCAGATATTCCGCCTACCATAATACCACCTAGAATATCTGTTGGGTAGTGCACCATGAAATAATTACGACTTAGTCCCATTAATGCGACAAAGATAAAAACTAACCAGCTGTATTTCTTATTACATGTTAAGAATATACACATCATAACAGCCATAGTAGCTGTGGTATGTCCTGAAGGAAATGAAAATTCTTTATAATGTAAGCCTCCTACATACTTCCACCAGTTATAGTATTCGTCCACACCGGATAAATAAGGACGATGACGTCCTATCGCATTCTTTAAAAAGAGACTTGTAAAGATAGCGCCTATCGCAAGACTAATGAGGATACATATACCAAGTTTTCTTGTCTTTTTAAAATAAATGAGTACCAGGGATAAAGCGATAAAGAAGATGCCTTTATCACCAAAATAAGAGATAAAGCGAAAGAATGGTGTAAGTGCACCATTTGTACTTTCAGCAAGATGATGAAGGAAATGAAGGAGTGTATAGTCATATAATTGTCCTAATTCTCTCATTTTCTCATCAAGTCCTTATCATCAATTGCGCTAATTACACGACATGGATTGCCTCCCGCAATCACAAATGGTGGGATATCATCCTTTACAACTGATCCTGGTTCAATAATAGATTCTCTATTGATCTTTACACCTGGATAAATCACTGTATTGGATCCAATGCATACTCCTTCATAAATACGTACTGGCAGTGTACCTTCTAATCCTTTTGCACGATCCTGGCTACTCGTTGGTGTAACTGATGTGAGTATTGTGACATTATATCCAATAGTCACATTATCACTAATAGACACTATTCCACTATCATCAATAAAGAGATTATCTTTAGAATAGAAGTTCTTCCCTAAAGAGATATTATAGCCATATGTACAATGAAAAGGCTGTTCAATAAAGGCTTCATTCCATTCATTTAATAGTTTATCTAGTATAAGATTGATATCATCTCTTTTAAGCGGTGAAAGATTGTTTAACTCATGACAGAGACTCTTACAATAAAGACGATCATTGTAGAGTTCTTTTGAAAATGGCTGATAGAGTTCGCCTGAAATCATATCGCTTTTTGTATCATTCATTCTTTATGCCCCCTATAGTAATATTGAATCTGTTTGTATAATGCGCCACAATCATATGTCGCAAAGACCTGCGGATCAATCACACCTACATCTTTATGTGTCAATGTTTCTATCTCTTCTTTCTTATAACCCATTTGTGGTGCTAATAATACAACATCATAATAGAGACACTTCTTTTCCACAGTATGAACTGCTGCCCCTTCTATGATCAATGGGAGATTGTTTTTTAAAATATAGTTCTGCATCTTTTCCTTAAAAAATCCTGATGTCATTCCCCCACTACAGCATAAAACCACCTTCATTGGTTCCACTTTTTCTTCTATGAGTTTATTAATCATACATTGATAAAGTTCTAAGGCAATAGGAAATGTCGTTAATGGGAAGTGAAGATAGAAGATCTGTTTATCATCACTGATGATTTTTTCTTCTATCATACCTATATCATGAAAGTGAATAGAAGCAGTACGATTTTGATAGGCAATATGATATTCATTTTCATTAAATTGTATTTGAAAACGAGAATCATCTTTTAACTGGAAATAGAGATAACGTTTATAAACTTCTAGATTTTCTTTTTGATAGAACGTATCAATCATGTTTGTATTCCTCTAGAAGTGTTTTAAATGTATCAATATCTTCTTTGATGATATCAATAGAACTCTGCCAGAACGACTCATTTGTGAGATCTAGATCAAGTGTTTTCGCAATATCTTCTAAATCCATCTTACCTGTGACCGAAAGGAATGTTTCATAATCCTCTGGAAAGTGTTCAGGTTTTTTTTGATAACGTGCATAAAGTCCTTTCGCAAGTAATGAACCAAAGGCGTATGGGTAGTTATAGAATGAATAGTCTGAATCATAATAATGAGGTTTCCATGTCCACATATATGGATGGAGATAATTATGATCTAATCCATCACCATACGCTTCTATCTGTGCTTGAAGCATGATTTTCTTTGTTTCTTCCGCACTCACTGGTCCTTGTTTTCTTGCTTCAAAGAAGCGGCTTTCAAATAAGAAACGGGAATAAATATCACAGATCACCTGTACCGCATTACTTAATGTATTCTCTAATATCACAATCTTTTGAGTAGGTGTTGCTGATTTTAATGCACCTTTTCCCACTATTGTTTCACAGAAGTTAGAGGCTGTTTCTCCAATAGGCATTGGATAATGGGTATTCAATATTGTTTGATTGCCTAAACATCTTCCATGGAAACCATGACCAAATTCATGGGCTACAGTAATCACATCAGAAAAATGATTTCCATAGTTGAATAAGAAACGACTTTGTTTTAAACTTCTAATATTTTCACAGAATGCACCACCAACTTTATTTTCTCTTGGATAGACATCAGCCCAATGATTCTTAATTGCATGAGTCGCAAAATCACCTAAATGTTTTGAGAATGTGTAGAACTGATCCACGACAAATTGAGAACCTTTCTCAAATGGATAGTCTTCATCATCTTCAACAACAGGGGCATATAGTTCAAACCAAGGTAAGCCGTTCTGATAGCCTAGATAGTCTGCCTTGATTTTTAGATATTCTCTTATATCAGGTAAATTCTTCTTCATTACAGAAAGTAATGTATTAAGAGTCTCCATCTTTAATCGTGATTTGATACATGATTCTACTAATGGTGTTTCATATCCTCTCAGTTTACTTGTATAGAGTACTTCTCCCTTGATTCCACTTAAACATGTCGCAATCGTTTCTTCATATGGTTTATAGGCTTCTAGTTCTGCGAAATAAGCTTTCATTCTTGTCTGCTTATCTGGACTATGAGCCATGTTCAGTACTTTAGTCAAAGGATAATCATATCCATCTATATTCACTTTAATAGAAGATACAACTGCATCCTTATGCTTCATCCAGGCATAAGAACCTGTATTTTTCATATGAGCTATGATCGATTCCTGTTTTTCATCTAAGCGATGTTTTTGATTACGTTGAATCTCTTTTAAAATATATTCATGTTCCTTAATAAAAGAATCCTGACAACTATCTAAATCAAACTCCGCAATATAGGCATTATTCTTAATATCTTCTCCTATCATTGAGGCAGTTATATTATTTAATTGATCAAGATAACGTGATGCTTCGACGTTATCTGTATGAGCTGATAAAGAAAGCTGTATAAAAAAATGAAGCATTTCTACTCTCTTTTCAATTTCTATTTTTGTCTCTATTATTTTATGTAATGCCGCTTCTGTTTTCTCGCTTCTATAAGCACAATAGTTCTTATTTAAATCCTTAAGCGTGTTTAAATCTTCTTGAAATTTTTTGTCTTGAAATGACGTATATAAGGCATCAAGATTCCATTCGTTCATTATTAATCATCTCCTAATTGTATTATACCTTATCTCTCTCATTTGTGTTAAACTTATCTTGGGTGATAAAAAAATGATAAAAGAATTACAGAAAAGATTAAAAGAACAAAATATCAAGTTCTATTATGTGCCTACTGATGATGATCATCAAAGTGAAATTGTAGGCGAACATGACCAGTTTAGAAAGTATCTAAGCGGCTTTACTGGTTCTGCTGGAGTCCTAGTTGTAGGACAGGAAGAAGCATGGTTATGGACTGATGGACGTTATTTCATTCAGGCAGAAAAAGAACTCTATCCTGGTATTAAGCTCATGAAGATGGGTAATGCAGATGTTCCTAGTGTGAAGGATTTCCTCATTGATCATCTTGATGATGGTGATGTTCTTGGTTTCAATGGTAAAGTAACAACTGCTTCATTTATCATTGATTTAGATGAAGGTAGAGAAACTGATTTTGAATTAAAAGACATCGATATGACTGATGTATGGACAAATCGTCCAGAACGTTCTCATGAACCTGCTTATATCTATGATGTGAAGTATCATGGACAAAGCACAGCACAGAAGCTTGAATGGATTCGTGGTTATATGGAAGAGAATGAATGTAATGCGCATATCATTACATCATTAGATGATATTGCATGGACCTTCAATATTAGAGGTAAGGATATTCCTCATTCTCCAATGGCTATGGCATTTAGTATTATTACTTTAGATAATGCTTATTTATATCTTCAGGATGGTACTTATGATGAAGCGATGATTGAAGCTTATAAGAATGATGGTGTTGAAATCCGTTCTTATGATGATATCTATCTAGATACAAAAAGATTAAGTGGTCAGGTACTTGTAGACTTAAGTGCTATTAACTATGCCATCTATTCATTTATAGACTGTGAAATCATGGATGGATCTAACCCATCTCAATACTTCAAGAGTATTAAGTCAGATGTAGAAATTGAAAATACAAAGCATGCCCATTTAAAAGATGGTGTAGCAATGACTAAGTTCATGTATTGGTTAAAGACTTCTATGCCTGATGATGCGACTGAATGTTCTATTACTGATAAGCTATTAAGCTTTAGAGAAGCACAGGAATTATTTACTGATGTTTCATTTAATACAATTACTGCTTATAAAGAAAATGCGGCATTAATGCATTATCATCCATCTCACGAACAAGATGTTCATGTTAAAAAAGAAGGTATGCTTCTTATTGATTCAGGTGGACAGTATTTAGATGGTACAACTGATATTACACGTACATTCATTTTAGGTGAAATCAGTGGAACTGAAAGAAAATACTTCACATATGTATTAAAGGCTATGTTGAAGATGCAGGAAGCTGTTTTCTTATATGGTGCAAATGGTATCTGGATTGATGGTCTTGTAAGACATGAGTTATGGAAGCAGCATATTGATTTCCAGTGTGGTACAGGTCATGGTGTGGGTCATTTCTTAAATGTCCATGAAGGACCAAATGATATTAGACCACGTTTACGTGATCCACGTAAACCTTCTGCAATTCAGGAAGCAGGTATGATTACAACTGATGAACCTGGTGTTTATATTGAAGGTCAATTTGGTATCCGTTTAGAAAACGAATTATTATGTGTTGAAGATATCAAGAATGAGTATGGTCAGTGGATGAAGTTTGAACCTCTTACTTTATGCCCTATTGATTTAGATGGTCTTGATGTTTCTTTACTAACAACTGATGAAAGAGAAGCATTGAATAAGTATCATGAATTCGTAAGAGAATCATTAAAGCCATACTTAACTGATGAAGAAAATGAATGGTTAAAGACTTACACAAGAGGTATTTAATATGGAGTACTATAATCTACCAAAAACTGATTTAAAAGTATCTGAAATAGCCTTGGGCTGCATGCGTATTGCAGATAAGAGTGTTGAGGAAGTAGAAGAACTTGTGAAGACTGCATTAGATTGTGGTATTAACTTTTTTGATCATGCTGACATTTATGGTGGAGGAAAGTCAGAAGAGTTATTTGGCCAAGTTCTTGAAAAACATCCTGAATATCGTGAAAAGATGATTATTCAGACAAAGTGTGCCATTGTACCTGGGAAACGTTATGACTTTTCTAAAGAGTATATTATAAATGCGGTCAATGGGTCATTAAAAAGACTCCATACTGATCATGTAGAAATTCTTTTATTACATAGACCTGATGCATTATGTGACCCTCAAGAAGTGGCAGAAGCATTTGATGAACTGTATGTTAGTGGTAAGGTCAAATACTTTGGAGTATCTAATCATACACCAGGACAGATTGCCTTATTACAGAAGTATACAAAGCATCCTATTATTATTAATCAGTTACAGCTTTCTATTGTGCATTCTGTGATGATTGATAGTGGCATGAACATGAATATGAAGGAAGACTTTGCGATTGATAAAGATGGCGGTGTGCTTGATTATTGTCGATTAAATGATATCACAATCCAGGCTTGGAGCATTGTGCAGGCGTCTTGGGCTGAAGGGACTTTTTTAAATCATCCTGATTATAAGAAATTAAATAACATCCTTGATGATCTAGCAGAGAAATATAATGTTACTCCTGCCGCAATTGCGACTGCATGGATTTTAAGACATCCTGCCCATATTCAAGCAATTACTGGTACGACTTCTCCTAAACATTTAATTGAAACAGCAGAAGCTGCGAATATTGAATTAACACGTCAGGAATGGTATGATCTTTATCTAGCAAGCGGTAAACCTTTACCATAAGGGGGTTAATCTATGAAAGTACTTATGATTAATGGAAGCTCTCGTAATAATGGCTGTACACGTGCAGCGTTAGATATTATGACTGAAACATTTAAAGAAGAAGGTATTGAAACAGAAATCATCTTTATCGGTAATCAGCCTATTGCGGATTGTATGAACTGTAAGAAATGTGTAACTGAACATCAATGTGTATTTGATGATGTAGTCAATGAAATCACTACAAAAGCAAAAGACTGTGATGGCTTTATCTTTGCCTCACCTGTCTATTATGCTCATCCGAGTGCAAGATTACTTGCAGTATTAGACAGAGCCTTCTATTCAAATAAGAGTGTCTTTGTCTATAAACCAGGCGCTTGTATCTTTAGTGCAAGACGTGCTGGACAAGTGGCAAGCATGGATGTTGTCAACAAACATTTCAGCATCTCTCATATGCCTATTGTATCTGCCAATTATTGGAATGAAGTCTTTGGAAGTGAACCTGAAGATGTTTATAAAGATGCAGAAGGTGTTGCGACTATGCAGAATATCGCCAAAAATATGAGCTGGCTTCTTAAGTCTATTGAAGCAGGTAAAAAAGCTGGTCTTGAAAGACCAGAGCTCTCTACTGGACATACGAACTTTCATCATTAAGAGAAGAATTTTTCTTCTCTTTTTTATATATTTGTAAGCGCTTGTTATATTGACGATTGTTTATATGAGGACTAGAATACAGTTGTATGTGGGGAAAGAAGGCATTTCAATGAGTAACTCTATCATGATGCGATTAATCAAATGTTTATCTATAATTATGTTAGTGATTGGCTGTGTACAGCCACCCTCTGTACAGGCTTATTCACCTGTTCTTACAGAAACAGTTCAAAATACAAATAATACAAATAAAAATGCTTCAGTAACAGTTCAAAGAAAAGAACAACCTAAGCAGAACACTTTAGAACTATTTGTGATTACTATCTTAGTCACAATTCTTATTCTATTTTTTGTTGGAATAGTTCATAAAGATTTAAAAATATAAAAAAAGAGATGTTGAACATCTCTTAGTCAGCAGGGAATATAACCCCTGCTTTTTTTCTTGCTTCAGTGAGTACTTCCATAACATCTAATGTATCCTGTAAAAGTGCAGCCATCTTTTCTTTATCATTTGTTTCAATGATTTTCTTTAATTCCACAAATTCATAATACATACGGTTATGCGGTCCGTTTTCGTTATAAGTCACTTCTTTCTGCTTATTAAAAGCCATCTGGAATTCAGTAATCTGACTTGATGGACTTCTCATGACAATATAACCTTCATCTCCCTGAATAGTAGAAGATAGCGGTGCCTGACAATCCTTTGCGGCAACACAAACTGCTTTCATATAACCATAATCCATTACAAGTACACCTGATGTATCAATACCCCTTTCAATATTAGGATAATAATCTACATTTTCAGGTTTACCAAAAAGTTCCATAATAAGATTGATGTTATAAACACCTAAATCCATTAAAGAACCACCTGAATGATTTGGATCAAAAGCAGGCGCAATATCTCCCTTCTTAAAACGATCATATCTTGATGAATATTGTGAGAAGTTAAAGTTAATCACACGAATATTACCTAGTTCCTTTACCTTTTCTTTTAATAGATATGTGTTAGGGAAGAATCGATTAGGAATAGCCTCTAAAAGGAACAAATCCTCTTTCTCAGCGATTTCCTTGAGTTCTAAAGCCTCTTTGAGGTTAGTCGTGAATGGTTTTTCACATATAACGTTTTTACCTGCGAGAAGCGCTTTTTTAGACATAATGAAATGTAGATCATTTGGTACAGCTACATAAATAGTATCAATATCTTTATTTTCCAACATTTCTTCATAACTTAAATAATAACGTTCAATAGGATACTGAACACAAAGGTTCTTTAAGTTCTCTTCATTACGTGCTGAGATACCTAATAGTTCAATACCGTTTAATTCATTAAACATCTTTAAAAAGTCTTTAACGATCATTCCTGATCCTACAATACCTAATTTCATGATAGTTCCTCCTATTTTAATCCTTTAATAGCATCTTCTAATATCTTCATCTGTAATAATGTCTGTTCCTTAGTAACAAGCTGTGGCTTATGAGTGATGATTGTTTCATACAATGCATCATAGTAGTAACCATAATCACCTTTTACTGTTTCTACCTTTTCTTCATGATAATGCCCTTCTTCATCATAGATAAGAGTGCCATAATCAGCTGGAGTATCTAAGCCAAAGTCCACATGTTCATAAGGCATATAGAAATGTTTCAAATCCGCTTCCTGACGGTCTTTTTTGGTTTTAGTAAACATTCCCTTCTTACCATATAAAACAAAGCTAGGACGCTCTTTTATACGGAAATATGATGATTTTACTGAGACCTTTAGAGTTCCATAATAAAGATCTAAATCAAAGTAATCATTCATACGTCCTGCACCTAATAATTGGCGTACATCATAATGTGCATGATCTGGTTTACCAAAATAAGAGATGACCTGATCTAAGGTATGACAAGCATGACCATAGAGATAAGAATCAATTACTGAGAATTCATGAATGCTTTCTGGTACTTCTGGACGATAGTAATCAAAATGCATTTCTAATTCTAATAGATCCCCAAGCTTTCCAGATTCAATGACCTTCTGAACAGTTAAGAAGTCACTATCAAATCTTCTATTTTGATAACATTGAAGCATGAGTCCTTTAGACTCAGCTAAATCAAATAATTCTTTTGCCTGTGCATAACTAGATGCAAATGGCTTTTCTACTACGCAATGTTTTCCTGCTTCTAATACCTTTTTCGCATATTCATAATGAAGACTCGATTTTAAAGTGACTACTACAACCTGAATATCCTTGTCGTTGAGTAATTCATCTAGGTTATCTGTGTAATGAATACCTTCTATTTTCTTCCATGTATCAAAGTGAATAGAACGATTATAAATTGTCTTTACTTTAATTTTATCTTTTCTTGTAAGTATAAATGGCATATGGTAACGATTGGTGCTTTTACCATTTCCAATAAATCCAATTGTAAGTGTCATATATGTTCCTCTCTTCTTTACTACTATTGTTTATTATTTAAAGATCAATTACAAGTATTCACATTAGAATCGTAAAAAAAGTACGCAATAGGTGTGAATAACTTTTTTAAGAGAGAACTAATAGTTCACAAAAAAAGAACCCGAAGGTCAATGTCATTAAGTTAATAATGCTAGAATTTAAGTCAGATGATATATCAGCAGATATATTATTCTGACTTTTATTTTATTGCAGCCAAAAAAGTATCGTTTTCACGATTTTTTAAAAAATATTCTATTTCATCGCAAAAAGGTTTATAATTTGTCCGACTAGTCAAATCTGTAGTTAAAATATATGAACGACTTTCGTTTGACGTTTCTATTATGAGATCTACCGGGGCGAATTGGTAAGATTTCATTAGCTATCAGATTCTCTAAAGATGGATTTTTTCCATCTTTTTTGTTTAGAAAACTTCTTACTAAATGACAGGCTCTAGTGAAATTAATCTGATAAATATATTTCTTGTTTCTTTTTTCAATCTTTATCTTCCTTATAAGTCTCTGTGTCAGATTATAAAGAGTAAGACTTATATAAATCTCCTGCTTTATATATTTTCTCTTCTTTGCGTGATGTGAGTTCAAACCTATTGCATACTTTACATGTCTGAAAGAAGTCTCTATACCCCAGCGTTTATTATATAGTTCCTTGATGTCTTCAGATGAGAATTTAGTCCTATCAAGATTAGTAATTATACATTCATATGTATCTTCAGTGATTTTGAATCGAACTGTCCTGCAATTAAACTCATACCAGGGATCTTCTTTAGACATATAGTCAAATCGCATATTAGTAGGACATACTTTATATAGCTGAGGGCATGCTTTTATCATTGATGTACATTTCAGAGTAAGCATTCTAAACACGTCAATATCAAACTCATCATTCGGATACGGCCCTAAAGATCTTGTCATACTGGTTTTAGAATTGATATCCTTGACTCTGACAAGATACTTGTTTCCAGATTTCGCAACATGTTCAAAACCGTTATAAGATTCATATCCTCTGTCTGCTATAAAAATTGCTTTCCTTCCCTGATAACGATCCACAAGCTGGCAGAAAGCATCATTTTCATCCCTTACTGCCTGACCCTGTATAATAAGATCATCATATGATCGCTCAAGGAGATCGTAGCTGGCATTAATATGAAATGCGGAATAAGGCTTATTGGTACCGCCTGTTCTTAGAACTCTTGTTTCTTTATCATATATGGAATTATCGATTGGCAATTCACTCCCATCAATAGCGAGAAGACGATATCCTTTATACAGTATGTCTTCATGAGTTCTATCATTAAACTTATTGAAAATATGTTTAAAAGCATCCAGCTTGATTTTATTTCTAGCCTGCACAAACGCAGATGCAGTAGGTGTATCAAGTGCATTATCAAAGGACTTAAATAGTTCATCTCTTAAGGAGCTGTTTTCCATGCAGAAGAGGATTTTGATGGTATCTTGAAAATCCAGTTTACGAGAACGAATGAAGTCTGTTCTGGAATTTTCGCAGAAAATAGAGCGTGAATCGTTCATTTTTTTGATAATGTGATTTAAAGTTTTCTCGAGTTGTTTATAGTTGTCCATAATGTATACCTCCGACGACATCTATAAACAATTGGCCAATAATCAATATATAAATATTGATTATTGGCCTTACATTTTTGGGCTTTTGTCAAGAGCAAATAAAAAAGGCATACATTTTGTTTGTATGCCTTGATAGCTGTCAATTCTTAACTTGATGACATTGCCCGAAGGTTCTTTTATGCTTTAATAATCTTTAATAAGGGTTCATTCTTTTCTAATAATCCAAATAAGAATGCACCGATTTCTAATACAACAACTTCACCTACAAATACATAAACTGCATTTAATAGGAATGGTGTATGGAATGCAAGTGTTAATTCAATACCAACAATGATACCGTTGATTAATCCACCTAAGATACCGCCAACATAACGATTAGATACTTTGTTCATAGCAACTACTGCAAGTAAAGTCGCAAATGTACCAAATACCATATCATATGCACCAAGAGATGATGGAACGTTCGCAATGAAGCATCCTAATACTAATCCTGGGATATATTTCTTATTGTAGAATGCAAGGAAGATCATTACTTCTGAAATTCTCATCTGCACCTGACCATAAGAAATTGGCGCTAAGCCAATAGTAAGTGCTGCGTAGACTGCAGCGATGACTGCGTTTAATGCAATCGTTTTAACGTCTAGTTTTTTCATATTCGATTTTCTCCTTCTTCTAAAGAACAGTTAGAAGCCAAACATCATGAATTATATTCATATGTTCTTAGTTTTTTATACTGGGTTTGGCTCTCGAACCAGTTCCCAACTACTATATCATTTATAAGTATAGGAGACAAGAAAAAGAGTAAAAAAAACGAGTCAAGCGGTACTTGACTCATCGGCTCATCGCATTTTAAATTGCGACCTGGCAGCTTGCTATTGTCGCGTCTTCACACTATCGTCACCGTTATGATGCTTAACTTCCGTGTTCGGGATGGGAACGGGTGTGTCCATCATGCTATCGCCGCCAGATCCTCGAGGGATCCCTCAAAACCAGATACGTCATCTCTACTAATCCTTACTCTTTCCAATCTTGGCCAAGTCCTCGGCCTATTAGTACCGCCCCGCTAAGCACATCGCTGCGCTTGCACTCGCGGCCTATCAACCTCGTCGTCTTCGAGGGGCCTTACTTGTCGCCAATGGGAGGTCTCATCTTGGAGGGGGCTTCACGCTTAGATGCCTTCAGCGCTTATCCCGTCCGGACTTGGCTGCCCAGCTGTGCCACTGGCGTGACAACTGGTGCACCATCGGTCCGTCCACCCCGGTCCTCTCGTACTAGGGGCAGCTCTCCTCAAACCTCCTGCGCCCACGACAGATAGGGACCGAACTGTCTCACGACGTTCTGAACCCAGCTCGCGTACCGCTTTAATGGGCGAACAGCCCAACCCTTGGAACCGACTTCAGCTCCAGGATGCGATGAGCCGACATCGAGGTGCCAAACCTCCCCGTCGATGTGAACTCTTGGGGGAGATCAGCCTGTTATCCCCAGGGTAGCTTTTATCCGTTGAGCGACGGCCCTTCCATTCGGATCCGCCGGATCACTAAGCCCGACTTTCGTCCCTGCTCGACCTGTATGTCTCGCAGTCAGACACCCTTATGCCTTTGCACTCTATGCATGGTTTCCATCCATGCTGAGGGTATCTTTGGGCGCCTCCGTTACTCTTTGGGAGGCGACCGCCCCAGTCAAACTGCCCGACTGACACTGTCCCGTGGCCCGTTGCCTCCGGTTAGGACCTAGATGCATGAAGGGTGGTATCCCAACAGCGGCTCCCCGTACGCTGGCGCGCACGGCTCACAGCCTCCCACCTATCCTGTACATCATGCATCCAAGCCCAATGTCAACCTGCAGTGAAGCTCCATGGGGTCTTTCCGTCTAGTCGCGGGCAACCTGCATCTTCACAGGTACTAAGACTTCACCGAGTCTACAGCTGAGACAGCGCCCAAATCGTTACGCCTTTCGTGCGGGTCGGAACTTGCCCGACAAGGAATTTCGCTACCTTAGGACCGTTATAGTTACGGCCGCCGTTTACTGGGGCTTCGGCTCGCTGCTTCGCTTGCGCTGACAGCTCCCCTTGACCTTCCAGCACCGGGCAGGCGTCACCCCCTATACTTCGGCTTGCGCCTTCGCAGAGAGCTGTGTTTTTGGTAAACAGTCGCTTGGGCCGTTTTACTGCGGCTCCATTTCTGGAGCACCCCTTCTCCCTAAGTTACGGGGTCATTTTGCAGAGTTCCTTAGCTATAGTTCTCTCGCTCACCTCAGGATTCTCTCCTTGCCCATGTGTGTCCATTTTCGGTACGGGCCGATGTGTGTTGTGCTAGAAGCTTTTCCTGGAAGCCTGCTCTCAGCTTTTCCGTACTTGCCGAAGCTTTCCGTATGCATCGCGCCTTCCCCTTATGCGCACCGGATTTCCCTGGTGCGCAGGTATCTCGCTTGCCCCAGCTATTCCAGCAGCTGGTTGCCTGAGCCTTCTCCGTCACTCCATCGCCACACATCGGGTACGGGAATATCCACCCGTCGTCCATCGGCTACGCCTTTCGGCCTCGCCTTAGGTCCCGACTATCCCAGAGAGGACGAGCCTTCCTCTGGAGACCTTGGGCCATCGGTGCGTGGGATTCTCACCCACGTGCCGCTACTCACGCCGGCATTCTCTCTTCCATGCGCTCCACATGCCCTCCCGGTCATGCTTCTCCGCTGCATGCAATGCTCCCCTACCACATTCCTGTCCATAGCTTCGGTGTCATGCTTAGCCCCGGTAAATTATCGGCGCAGAGTCATTCGACTAGTGAGCTGTTACGCACTCTTTGAAGGATGGCTGCTTCTGAGCCAACCTCCTAGTTGTCTGCACGTCTCCACTTCCTTTTCCACTTAGCATGCACTTTGGGACCTTAGCTGATGGTCTGGGCTGTTTCCCTCTTGACGACGGACCTTATCACTCGCCGTCTGACTGCCGCAGATGACACCGTGACATTCGGAGTTTGATTATGCTCAGTACCGCGGGATGCGGCCATCGCATATTCAGTGCTCTACCTTCACGGCTCTCTCGCTGCGACGCTAGCCCTAAAGCTATTTCGGGGAGAACCAGCTATCTCCGGGTTCGATTGGAATTTCACCCCTAGCCACAAGTCATCCGCCAACGTTTCAACGGGGGTCGGTTCGGTCCTCCATCGGGTCTTACCCCGACTTCAACCTGCTCATGGCTAGATCACCCGGTTTCGGGTCCACGACCTCAGACTATTTCGCCCTCTTAAGACTCGCTTTCGCTGCGGCTCCGCATCTCCTGCTTAACCTCGCCTGCTGATCGTGACTCGCCGGCTCATTCTACAAAAGGCACGCCATCACCCTTTGACGGGCTCTGACTTCTTGTGGGCATGCGGTTTCAGGTTCTCTTTCACTCCCCTCCCGGGGTTCTTTTCACCTTTCCCTCACGGTACTGGTTCGCTATCGGTCACAGAGTAGTGTTTAGCCTTTCGGGATGGTCCCCGATGATTCCGGCAGGATTCCACGTGCCCCGCCGTACTCAGGTGCCGCCTCGATCCATGTCGAGCCTTCGGATACGGGTCTCTCACCCTCTTCGGATCCCCTTCCCATGGGATTCTCCTGACTCTTCATGTCATCTTTACCGGCGGTCCTACAACCCCGGACTGTGTCCGGTTTGGGCTCCTCCGCTTTCGCTCGCCGCTACTTACGGAATCGACTTCTCTTTCTCTTCCTGCAGGTACTTAGATGTTTCAGTTCCCTGCGTATTGCCCCGTCATGACGGTCGTCATGCGGTCTCCGCTTCTTGAGCGGAGGGGTTTCCCCATTCGGATATCGGCGGGTCATCGCGTGCTTACCGCTCGCCGCCGCATTTCGCTGTTCGCTGCGTCCTTCATCGCCTCTCTGTGCCCAGGCATTCTCCGTACGCCCTTTCTTCCTTGACCTTGTGATTGGTTCTCTTTAGTTCGCTTGAGTATTTCTGTTCTTAGTATTTTTTGCCTTCAGACCAGATGTACTAGACCTTTATCTCTTTGTTTGATTTCTCGATCTCACTTACATCTTATCTTTTGTGTGCAGAAAGTTTAAAAAACTTTCCATTTGATGATCATATCTGATTTTCAAGGATCTCTCTAGAGTGCCAGAGCACTCAAAACTGAACATTACACGTCTGTCTCCCTAGAAAGGAGGTGATCCATCCCCACGTTCCCGTAGGGATACCTTGTTACGACTTCACCCCAATCATCAGCCCCACCTTAGACAGCTCCCTCCCTTGCGGGTTGGGCCGCCGGCTTCGGGTGTTGCCAACTCTCATGGTGTGACGGGCGGTGTGTACAAGGCCCGAGAACGTATTCACCGCGGCATTCTGATCCGCGATTACTAGCGATTCCGGCTTCGTGCAGTCGAGTTGCAGACTGCAGTCCGAACTGGGAACGGGTTTCTGGGGTCCGCTCCGGCTCGCGCCTTCGCTTCCCTCTGTCCCGTCCATTGTAGCACGTGTGTGGCCCAGGTCATAAGGGGCATGATGATTTGACGTCATCCCCGCCTTCCTCCTCCTTGCAGAGGCAGTCTCGCCAGAGTCCCCAACTTAATGATGGTAACTGGCGACAGGGGTTGCGCTCGTTGCGGGACTTAACCCAACATCTCACGACACGAGCTGACGACAACCATGCACCACCTGTCT
>ENA-ORLU01000092-ORLU01000092.1-human-gut-metagenome-genome-assembly--contig:-NODE-92-length-93841-cov-4.152265_pt1 | contig 93841 bp, 98 predicted proteins | sample MGYA00243009_ERZ508833 | MGnify/ENA primary metagenome ERZ508833 (study PRJEB26277, sample SAMN04329763) | human gut metagenome | biome: human-associated habitat | host: Homo sapiens | place: USA...
AGTTTCCGCAATGCCATGCTTCTTGTGGTCGGCGTAAACACAGGGCAGCGCTACAGTGACCAAGATTCGCTCCGGTTCAGCCATTTTATCGACGAAAAAGGGAACTTCAATGAGGATGTCAAGCTGGTTGAAATTAAAACTCGAAACACCCGAGGGAAGAAAAAGGGAGACAATGCCTCCGTCGCAAGACCTGTTAACCGTCATCTTTACTTAAACGAAGCAGTGCGCCGAATGGTTTGTTTGTATCTCGAGCGCGTTAGCGCAAGCCGCGGAGATCTTATGTTCAAATCACAGAGCAATAACGGCAAGAACGAAGACAGAGGTCTGTCACATACAGCGGTCGACAATATTTTCAAACCACTAACCAAAAAGCTTGGCATAGACGGGCGTTATTCTACACACTTCATGAGAAAGACGTTCTCTTATCATCTGCTGATGAGAGCCAGAGAAACAAGCGGGCTAAACCAGCGCAGTGTTGAGTGGTTACAGATGACACTTGGACATTCGTCTCAAATGACAACTCTTCGCTATGCTGGGTATCAGGGCAAAGAAATAAAAGAGTTTTACAGCTCATTGAACCTAGGGCTTGAGGCAATTAAGCGATATATTTATGATGGAGGGCGTAATGTATAGAACTGCGGATATTGGCGATAAAGTTACGATCCGCTCGTGGGAGAGCATGGAAAACGAATGGGGACTCGACGAATTCGGAGGAATATGTATTCCGCTAAGTTTCACCAGAAAAATGCGATACCTTTGCGGGTCAGAAGCGGTAGTTGAATACAAGCGCCTCTCTACCGGATATTTTGGGCTTCGCGGGTGTTATTACAACATATCTCCGGAAATGCTGGTCGGCGAATATAAAGTGTATTAAGGAGCGTGCATATGGCAATTTACAAAATCGGTGATAAAGTCAAAATTCGTTCTTGGAAAAGCATGGAAAATGAGTTCGGGCTTGATTGGACGGGTGATATAAACTCCTATATCAACTTTACAAGCGGTATGCGACAGTTTTGCGGGAAGGAAATGGTTATTACAGACAGGTTAGGTATGGGTACTTCGTATCACGTGGATGGAGGAGGGGAGTTCGTATATTCTCGCGACACTTTTGTGGGATGCATGATGTGAGAAGTTATGAATTTTAGCGGATGGCGTAACTGAAAGGAGGCGGTTCAGTGAATTATTCACCAGGCGACAGAGTTCTTCTCCGCGAAAAGAATAGCTTAGTAAATGAGTACGGAGTTTCCCCAGATGGGGCTATCAGACGGGGTTTCTGTCCACAAATGATGGCGTACTGCGGACGAATCGGAGTAGTCGTGTCTGCGTCGTACAGTCTATATTCGATTTCATTTGAGAAAAATGATGTGCCGTACACATACCCTGATTCAGCAATAGTTAGGAAGGTGGAATGAATGGAGCGCAAGAAGAAATACGTTTACAAGGTCGTTGCTTATGACCGCCACAGACCGCTTTGTAAGACTGTTGAGGTTTGCGATAAGTTGCTTACGGCGTTCAGGCATGCGGAACGGTGGAACGTGGAACACGGATACGGCATGTATGACTGCCGCGAAATTGGGACAGGCGATAGATTCGCCGATGTAAAGGAGGTTGAAATCGATGTTTAAAAATAACCGCTTTATCACTGCTGGCGTAAGAGATACGATTCCCGTAACAACACAGATGCTTTTGTGGATGATGGTAGACACGATGAAGGTGGCGACTAAGGACTACCTCCAGGTGTTTCGCCTAAGCAATGCAGACGGAGAGCAAAAGATTGTTCACTCGCAGGAAGAACCTGATTATAAAAAGGAACACATTTTTGCCGCTGAATACATCGAGTCAGCCCCAGTAGAAACCAAGGTTTACATTATTGACGACGGCGACCACACAACAATGCTGCTCACCGAAGAATACTAATCAGTTCAAAACAGGAGGAAACACATGAATTACGAGACAAATTACAGCGAAATCAGCACAAATCAGGGCAAAAGCAACCCCTTTGCGGCAATAGACCGCGACACCGACCTCGCCACCCTGCTCCGCTCTGGCATGTTTGTCCAGACGATGGGTGGCAAGTATGGAGTCGTAGCCGGTGACAAGATAGTATTCCAGGACGGCACATTTACCGAGCGCAAGTGCCTCGACGACCTGCTGTATGTACGAAACCGTGATGGGGCGATAGTCAGATACTTCTCGATAGGCGCAGTTTACAGTGCAAACTGCAGAGGGTTCGACGAGCTCCGCGACACTTACATTCCGGTACTCTGGTCGAGAACGCTTGTTTAATAAGGAGGGTAAAATCATGACAATAAAGGAAGCAACAGAACTTTGGGTGAGGCGCGACATGATTCCGGTTCCGGAATCCGTAGTCGAAAAGTTATTCAAGATAAGCGAGGGTGCGGACATCAGCGAGATAACCCCGCCCGCGATTGGCAACAGAGTTACATATCCGATAGACGGTGAGATAGTTGATGTCCAGCAGAATCCTGACGGCGAGTACTCGTACCTTGTTCGCGATGACAGTGACCCCGATTCCGAAGAGTTTTATTCGGCGGGAGTTATAGGTGTGGAACGTGATGATTACCTGCCGATGTGGGGAACCCTCTGGGCATTTTCGGACGGCTTCGATAAGGAGTGGCTTGATGACCCGGACAACCTTCAGGCGATGGCTAACTGCGGGTTTCGCATATACGAATCGGAGGATTACGGCTACCTGTTCGGTATCGACGGCGCGGGGTATGACTTCTATGAGCAGCACTGGATTCCGCTTTATAAGGCTCGTGGGCTGATGTGGCACGACGGAGGCAACAATACCATATAAGCCAGCCGGGTTTTCTTTAGCGAGACTCGCCTTGGGTACAGATAAAATCATTATTATAATAAGGTAAGGAGAAATATTTATGACACCTAACGAACTTACAAGCACAGATATCGCATTCATTGCACAGCACATATGTTGCCCTTATTACAGGGGTGATTTTGAGGCAACACGAGCTATGGTTGAGGTAATCTCGGCGAAGGCTAAGCCAGGGCTCCTGAACACACCGGCAGATTATGCTGACTTCTACGACGGTTGTCTCTTTACGTTCAAGTCATGGGCGGAACTCGTCGAAAGCGAAAAGGAAGAGGGCGAGTTAGCACTTACAGAAGGACAGTTGGAGAAGCAAATCGGGCGGACAATATTCCAGCTCCCCAACGGCTGGTATCTTGAGCGCGTCTGAAAGAGTTCGATACAGCGAGGAGCCGCGAACCCGCATGCAGAGCGGATTCGGAAGCAATTAGGAAAACGCGCGTATTATGATAGGGATATCAAACGTGGAATAAACAAGTGGGCGGAGGGTGGGTAACTTTCCGCCACTATTTCAAATTATGGAGGATAATTATGGAAAACGTTCAGTTTAACGAAGAAACACTGGTGGAAAGCAGAGAGGCGCGTGAAAAGTACATGGAGAGGACTGAGGTTCTGGATAAGGTCAAGCATCTGTTCCTGATCCCGGGCATGGAGTGCCTCACGACAGGACAGGTCGCGGAATTCTATGAGGTTGACGTTGAAACTGTCAAGAAAGTAAGAGCAAGACACGCGGACGAGTTTGCAGAGGACGGAGCGCATAAAGAACCGTGCGCGTCCTTTAAGAATTTTAATAGGGACAAAATGTCCCCATTAAAAGGCGGCGTTGAAATCACTACTCTCCACGGTTGCATTCGCTTTTGCTACGAAGACAAGGCTGTGATTATTCCTAATGCTGGAATCTTTGTGTTCCCTAAGCGTGCAATTCTAAGAATGGGCATGCTCCTCTGCGACAGCAAGGTTGCCAAGGAAGTCCGTACACAACTTCTCAATGTCTTTGAAAAGACGACCGTAGCCCAGCGCGTAGACGATATCGAAACCGAGCAGGAACTTCTCATGGGCATTGCCAAGGCGTTCAGTTCTGGAGAGGTCGGACAGCTCATGCAGGCATCGCAGGCGCTCGATGTATTCCGCAAGAGACACATTGAGGCTCTCGAACAGCAGAAGGCGATTCTTCAGGGGGAGAAGGCGATACTTGCGGGCGAAGCGAGCCAGTGGGCGAACAGAGCGTGCCTGTCGAAGGTAATGCGCACGTTCGCTGCGAAACTCCATACCAGCTTCCAGTCAGCATACGCAATGCTGTTTAACGAGCTCCTGTACAAGCACAGAATTGGGCTGAAGATGCGCGGCAAGAAGCCGTACGTTCAGTGGCTGAAACCGGAGGAATACCGCAAGGCATATCAGTCGGTCGCTGCACTGTGCGAATCCTGCGGAGTGGATACAGCGGAAGTGTTTGCGGCGGCGAAGATGACACTCGATGACATCAAGGACGAGCTCATAGAAGAATAACCAGCAAGTGTAAGCGGCGGTATACTATTACAATATACCGCTCCGCTTACTCAAATGCGAAAGGAACAAGCATATGAAACGATTCTTTATAAAAAATACAAACCCCGATGGCTATACAGCAAAAGGAAGGGCTTGCGAACTCTGCGAAGGTAAAGGTCGCCTTAACCTCTCCCCTACCCGTTTAAGTTCTCTGATATGTCCGAGATGTTGCGGGACTAAGATTGAAAGGGGTGCGGCAGTATGAGCATAATATTCCTGATATTATCACTGCTGCAGGAATGGACTGGAAAGGAAACAGAATGAGCGAAGATAACGCATTGTTGCTCAAGAAGCTGACGCTGAAAGCGTGGACTAACCACTTCTTCTCCAAAGGAATGATTTCGTTCGAGAAACAGCAGAAGATGATAGAAGCAATAGAAAGGCTGCGGAGTTGACTGCGCGGCGGCGCAAGAGAGGTGGAATTATGGTATTTTATGAAAAGTCAGAACATGTAATTCACGTTAAATTTATAAGGTACACCGGGCGTTATCCCAACCTCTGTTCCGGCGAGCTCACAATTGAGGTAGACGGTAAGATTTATACGTTTGGAGATAAGTAATACAGCGAGCGCCGGCGGTGCTAATGGCAAGCAGCGCAACATACAGGAGTCTCGTCCGGTTTGGATTAATTAAGCACCCGGATAATCGAACCGTACAATTTTGCTTTGAAAGGAACAGCAAAAATGACTAACGAAAAATTAAAAGAAATTGAAGACCGCCTGCTTGAAAAAGGCAACAGGCACAGGGACGTGGCGGTAAAAGAGATTGACGCCCACACGCGAGGGTACATATTGGGCGTAAATGACGCGCTTACAGCGGTATCGTTTACTCGTCCCGAACAGCAGGCTCAACCCGCTTCGGAGGCGCACACGAACCTTGACCGCATACGCGCCATGAGTGCGGAGGATATTGCGAATTGGGCGAGAGAAAATTTGGGATGCTGTTCTTGCCCGATAAGCGATAGCCAGGGGTATAGCTGTGAAGCAAAGAATTGCATGGCTACGTTTATAAAATGGCTCAACAGCCCTGTAAAGGAGGACACGAAATGAGTGAATACATAGACCGCGAAAGCATAAGAAGGGTGTTAATGGACGTATGCTCCGACGAAAATTGCCCAATGTTTATAGCCGCAACGGTGGATCAGATGATTGACTACGAGCCAGCCGCCGATGTTGCGCCGGTGGTGCATGCGTACTGGAAAGGCTACCATACGCAGGATTCATACTGCTCCAATTGTGGGTTTTCTTACGAACGTGAGGAAGGCGAAAACGCCCAGACAACAGATTACTGCGGCAACTGTGGGGCAAAAATGGACGAAAACGAAGTTGAAAATCTTGAACGCTGCTCATGTGGGGACAGGCATTACTGTCCAGAAGTCGAAAAAGGCGAAAAGGGCAAATGGTTTATACGCTGCCATATGTGCCACAGAATTGTATGGGGCAACACCATTGGAGAAGCCGCAGACGCTTGGAACAGGAGGGCTAATACAAATGAAAGTAACTCTTAAACGCTGTCGGTGCGGATTGGGGGCTTGCACCGATAGTTGACCAGAACAATGACGGAGAATGGGTGATACGCTGCTTCGATATCATCGGCTGCGGAAGAACCGTGTGGGGCAACACTGTAGAAGAAGTGGTGGACGCATGGAACGATCCCCAGAATTGCGGCATTGAAACGGACGGAGGTGACACAGATGTCTGAAATCAAGTTGAAGCCCTGCCGAACTGCGGAGGTAAGATGGGAGGAGGGAATTAATTTGCTATTCTGTAAACACAAATACACAGTGCTCAGTATGCCAAAGGTATATACCGTGTATGCGGACGGGAGCCGAAGCAATAGCCCGACTGAATTTCTTGTCGTCCAGCATTGCGAGAAGTGTGGCAAAATAAAACAGACGAAAGTAAAGGCGTAAAACTATGGTAAATATCGAAGAACAGGAATCACTCCTTCAGAAAGAGCTTGACAAGCAGATTCTCGAAGGCACAACCTCTGGCTGGATGCAAGAGAACGCTTCCCGAATTGACTTCAATGGTGATAGAGAAATCATAACCCCAAGGGTGGAATCAGATTCCTTATGCTATGAGACATTTTCTCTGACTCAGCGCAAAGGAGTGCGTCTCTTCCTTGAACAAGATGATATTGACGAGCTCGGCTTTGAGCTTGCCGCGGCAAATATTACAGCGGAGTTCCAACGTACCCGTTTAATCCCGGAAATAGACGCTTATCGCTATTCGAAACTGTCATCTGCGGCGAAAATTTGTGAAACACACTTCGGTGCTTCCACATACTGTCTGTTAGACCAACTCGGCAGATTACTCAACCTTACCGATGGTAAAGAGGATTTAATTATCTCAATGAACCGCCGAACCTATGACAGATTGATAATGTTTGGCGAGGGGTCTAGTTTTGCGAAGACCATTCAGTTTAAAAAAGGAAGACTGGAGTTCGCGGTCAAGGGTATTTATGGCGTCCCGATTATCCCAGTGCCGTCCGCCAGAATGAAGTCTGAATACAGGTTCACTGACGCGGGGTTTGTTCCTACTGAATCTGCAAAAGATATCAGCTGGATTATTTGTTTGAAGTCTGCGCCCATAGCAATGTCCCAAACAGATACGGTAAGAATCACTGCAGCTGATTTTTCACCAGGGTGGAATGTCGATTACTATATACGCCACGGGTTACTTATCACCGAAGAAACGAAAGCAATCAGCGCTATATGTTTCGGCGGGGGCTAAGGTAATAAAAATGAAAGGAGCACTTATGACTATAGAAGAACTTGAAAAGCAGATAGCAAGTCTGCAAGAGGAAGTTAGAAAACTGAAAGAAACCAAGACCATCGAGCCATGGAGAGCGGCTAAGGGAGAATTTTATTACTGCATTGATTCAGATGGAAAGGGTGCGAAAGTCTTAGAAGATTATAGTGACACGGATTTACATACATTTCAATTTGGTAACTACTACCGTTGCAGCGAACTTGCTCATCAGGACATAAACGAGTTGCGTCTTAGAAATAGAATAAGGCAATTTCACGATGCGTTGTGTGAGGGGTATCAGTTTAAACAGGATGAATGTAACTATTTTGTGCTTTACTCATTAGTGGAAATGAAGTATATCACTTCTTGGAATCGTATAGCTAAAGAGATAGGTACAATTTATTTTGATACAGAAGAACACGCTCGGCAAGTCTGCGACATTTTGAACGCCGAATTAAAGCAGAAAGGCACAAAAAATGCTGACAGTTAACGAATTATTTTCGGGAATCGGTGCTCAACGTACCGCTCTTGAACGCGTGGGGATTCCGCACAAGATAGTCGGCGTTTCAGAGATTGACAAGTTCGCAATCAAGTCCTACACCGCAATTCACGGTGAAACAAAAAATTACGGTGATATAACCCAGGTCAAGCGGCTGGACTACGCAGATTTATGGACTTACTCATTCCCGTGCACAGACATAAGCGTTGCCGGGCAACAGAAAGGGCTCGTCCGCGGCGAAACGCGAAGTGGTTTACTGTACGAGGTTCAGAGATTGCTTGAGGTCGCCGCAGGTGAAAACACCCTGCCGAAGTACCTTCTGCTTGAAAATGTCAAGAACCTCGTTGGCAAGAAATTCAGGTCTCAATTTGACGAGTGGATTTCATGGCTGGACAAGCTGGGGTACAACTCCTACTGGAAAGTACTGGATAGCAAGGACTTCGGTATTCCCCAGCACAGAGAACGAGTGTTCGCCGTATCTATACGCAAAGATGTGGACGATGGCTGTTTCCGCTTCCCTGCTGGGTTCGAAAGCTCGGTCAGGCTTATTGACCTGCTCGAACCAGAAGTCGATGAGAAATTCTATCTTTCGAACGAAACTGTTCAGGGGTTCATTCCTTCTTCATCGCCCGGCGGTGAAATCATAGTTGCCGGAACCGTCGGCAGGTGGAGCTGTGAACGAAGCAACCGCGTACATAATCCCGCCGGAATATGCCCAACGCTAACCACGATATCAGGAAGTGGGCAGGAAGTCAAGATTATCGTACCGACCTGTTGTGCGTCCAGAGGTCGAAGCAAAACTGGACAAGCCGGTTGGACTCAGCAACTTGAGTTCCGCGGCGATGGGCGGACTAATTCGCTGACTACAGTCACGAAAGACAACCTCATAGCCGAACCTCTTAATACCGAGAAGGACGGAACCGCGAGGACAATCAAGGCTTCTTATTATAAAGTGGGCAAGGCGAATCTGTTTCGACCGGATTCGCTGGGCGCGACCGGAGTTTCAGATGGAATCCGTATTCGCAAGCTTACGCCGCTGGAATGCTGGAGACTGATGGGATTCGCGGACGAGGAATTCCGTAAGGCGGAAACAGTTTGCTCTAACAGCCAGCTATACAAGCAGGCGGGCAATAGCATCGTTGTCGATGTGTTAGCGGCGATATTTGAGTGCTTATTTACAAGTATGGTTCGTAACGAAACGTGACGTACCTTTAAGATTAAAGGAGGATTTTTATGGCTGAAGTAACAAATATGGTTGAGGTTTTTAAGAACGAAGAGTTTGGTGAAATCCGGACGCTTGTTGAGGGTGACAGGGTTCTCTTCTGCGCTTCCGATGTGGCGAAGGCGTTGGGATATGCAAATTCACGAAAGGCAATATCCGACCATTGCAAGGGTGTAACGAAACGTGACACCCCTACAAATGGTGGTCTCCAGATGTTAAGCTACATATATGAGGGAGATATTTACCGTCTTATCGCTCACAGCAAACTCCCCTCCGCGGAAAAGTTCGAGAGATGGGTATTCGATGAAGTTCTCCCGATGATTCGCAATACTGGCTCGTACTCAATCGAGCGTAAACCAGACAGCTATATGATTGATGACCCGATTCAGAGAGCGCAGCGTTGGATTGAAGAAGAGACCGAACGCCAGCAGCTCCGCGATAAAATTGAGGCGGATAAACCGCTAGTCGAGTTCGCCGACCATGTTTCCAACGCCAGTAACCTCATAGACATCGGAACTCTTGCCAAGATTGCGAAGGACGAGCACATTGACATGGGTAGAACTCGTCTGTTCGACTGGCTCCGCGAGAGTGGTTATCTGATGAGTGCGCCCGGTAGCAAGAATCAGCCATACCAGAAGTACATTGAGCAGGGGCTGTTCAAGGTTCGCGAATACACTTACAAGACTCCGTATGGCGACAAGGTTGCGACCAAAACCATGGTTACTGGCAAGGGGCAGATGTTCTTTATTGAGAAGCTCCGCAAGCTCTCTGCAACAACAGGAAATCAAGACTAACACAGGAGGAAATTATTATGAGCTTTTATGCAAGCGTAGCATGTGACAGAGATAGGTGCACCAACGAGTTACCGATGTACTACATGTCAAAGGAATGTGTCAGGCAGATAGCTGAAGAGGCTGGCTGGCTAATTAGCGAAAATGGAGAAGCAATATGCCCGAGGTGCAGAAAAAATGCCGAATTCGTAACGAATAAGCCCAGAAGAATTGAGCCAATCGTTATTACTTGTCTGACCTCGAAATAATTTTTCGATGAGGTCTTGACAAACAAGAATTTTGTGATATAATATTAAGTAACGAGGCTGGCGCTAACAACCTGCCTCGCACATGTTACCGTGAGGGAATGGCAGACATAGAGGACTTAAAATCCTTTGACACTGGTCGTGCGGGTTCAAGTCCCGCCGGTAGCACCAAAGCGGCTGATGTGAGCCGCCGCTATAAAAATGGGTAAACATCTTGCATGAGTGAAGGGATAGGAAGTGTGAATCCAGCTACATGCAATGAACTCCTATAGACCATGGCGCTAACGGTCTATGCCTGATTGCCAAATGGCTACAGAGCGCCTGAAAGGCTAGGTACAAATGCCGCCGTGGTGGAATGGCAGACGCGGCAGACTCAAAATCTGTTTCGAAAGAGTGCCGGTTCAAGTCCGGCCGGCGGCACCACACAAGCTCGGATTACCACCTGCGGTTCTAGCAGGCGAAATTCCGGTTTGAAAAATAATTACAGGAGGAATCAGAATGACAAACGTTGAAAGAATCGTTGACGGCATAATCCATAACGAAGATGCCGGAATGGTGTGTAGAATCGCGTTGAAGGACGAAACTGTCGCAAAGGCTGTGTCCGCCAGCATAGAGCGTTATATGCACGCCAGAACAATGGCGGAAAATGCAGTCGCGCGAACTATCAAGTGGCTGTCGGAGTACTTGAGCTTCGTTTCAGAAAAGGCTCCCGAATCGCTTGGCAAGCCGAATCCGTGGGCATGGTACACAGTCGTATGTTATGCCAGCATGTTTGCTCATGACAAGGACTGGCGCGAGCTGACCGAGATAGGTCTGCCCAGGCTTAGACTCAATTCTCTTCCGATAGAGGAAGACACAGCAGAAACCGAAATAGAAATTCTGAAACGATGCAAGGAGGTCTGCGGTCGCAGTGTTGAACAGCGAAAGAAAGGAAGCGTTCATTGAGTGGTACACTACTCAATACAAAGGAACCGATGTTAGAGCGTATAAGCAAAAAGCACGGAACCGTCTTGAAGCCCTGGGCGAAGCCGAAGATAAATATGGTAAGGATATATGTGAGTTTTCAGCCGCAGAAATAAAGGAGTACATCGGCAAGTCGCAGAAATCCTATTCAAGCTCGAAGGAATTTCTACGATACATGAAAGCATACGCGGAATGGTGCGCGCAAAATAAGTACTGCGCTCCAAACGCATCTTATGAGATAATTTCGCCGAAGGATATTGAATATTCTGGTACGCAGGCAGAGTCCCTTTTCCCGGGCATAAATGCTTTCGCGGATTATCTTGAGCTGCGCTTCCGCGCCCTTGACCAGATGACCATCGACAACATAACCCGTGCGGCGTGCTGGTTGCTTTACTTCGGCGTCAAATTTGACGACCTTGGTTCTTTGAACTGTTCGGACTATCAAGACGGGGTTCTGTCCTATGACAGAGGAACCATAGATTTCACGCCGTACCCAGTAGCGAAACTTGCCATTGACTCGGCAATATCGCAGACGACAATCCGTAAGAGACGTGGCATTGAGACCGTGCAGAACACCGAAAAGATTATCAAATACAATACGCTCAAGACAATCGCGCGGGCAGTGACTTGTTACCTTGGCAAGATAGATCCTGAAATTCAAGAATCGGGCGTACACTGCGTTTCGGCGAGCTGCATAGTTAAGTCTGGCTTATTCTGGAGAATAAAGCATTCAGACGCCGATTCAGCTGCAATGATGGCTACGAGATATATCTACAGCCGTTTTCACAGCTCGGAGAAGGTTATGAAGTTTCAGATGAGACAGCTTGATAAGGATTATCGGGCATGGGTTCCAACTTCCGAATAATTTAGTTGGGGAGGTTTCTCCCCTTCTAAATTACGCTATTCAGCGGCACACGCTAATTGAAAGGAGATAAAAATGATAGATAAAGCAAATGTCTTTTCCGATGAGTTACTTCTTATAGAAGATGAACATATTCGTGAGGTCACGAAAAAGATAATTGCGAAACTTCCGGATTACTTTTTCACTACGGCGGCTTCGAGTACAGGCAAGTATCATCCGAAGTACGCGCTTGGCGACGGCGGTCTGGTTCGCCATACAAAGGCGGCAGTTAAAATCTGCAATGACCTACTTTCGCTGGAGTATAATCAGAGCAAGTTTGCGCCGGAGGAGCGAGATCTGATGGTAGCAGCGCTGATACTGCACGATGGAATGAAGCACGGGCTCAACGGCAGTAAGTACACGGTTGCCGACCACCCGGTAGTGATGGCTGAATACATTCGCCAGAACCATATGGCGGACTTCACGGAGATTCAGCTTTTAATCATTACGGACGTCATTTCTTCGCACATGGGCCAGTGGAACACTGATTATAAAACTGGTGAGCAGATAATGCCGAAGCCGACTACGGAGATGCAGTACTTTGTGCATATGTGCGATTACCTCGCGTCTCGCAAGTACCTCATAGTCGAGTTCGAAAACTACTACGAGCCAAAGAATTATGAGAGTAATACGACTCGAGCAGTCCCACAAACAGTCGATGAAATCATATCAGTGTGTAAAGCAAAGATTGCAAAGGGAGCTGACCGCGCGGAACTGTATAAGATAATTGAGTCGATAAGTGGTGAGAAGAACCCGTGCAAAATTACAGACCCAGCTATCGCAGAGAAAGTTCTTGCGGCGGTTGGAGGTGTTTAAAGAAATGGTGCAAAGCGTAAGTAAAGAAACCAAGCCGATTGAGACAGTGTTAACTAAGGCGGAAGTTTCCCTCGAAAAAGAACCGCCAACGGTGTCCAACATCGCTATTATCAGATATGAAGATAGCGGAAAGATAACAGGAGCTTATGTTCCTAATCTAGAGGTCCTCCGGACAGGAGAGATTGTCTTTGTTAGAGATCGTAAAAAACCTAACATATTTAGGCTGGCTACCTGCTTGATTGATAGTGCCTTTGTTAGGCTCTCTGAACAATCAATTCGTGCTAGAAGATTAACCCCCGGCGAAATTAGTGCCTATGTGGTGGCGAGATGTGTCCCAGAGACATTAGACAACAAATATTGGAGCGGCGAAGATTACATAGTAGGGAGGGCAAAGGGTGTTTGACGAGAATACGTTGGTGGGAGCCCAACTCGTCAGTTTCAACGACGAGGGGTTCACAGTTATGAAGGATGGTAGGGCATTTAACTTCGAGTATTATTGCTACGAAGGCGATTGCTCTAGTTACATAGGAATCGAAACAGAATTATATGTAAACCTAAGCGATACTTCTAATAATCCTGTGATAACCAAAGTTGAAGGGCTCCCTTGTAATGACCCTGGACAATGTTGCGATATTACATTGTATGGGCTTTACAAACCGATGGCAAAGGCTTTTATCTCTGCAGATAGCGATTCGGGTTATGGATATGGTGCTTGTGTTCAACTGCATTGCAATCAGACAAATGAGTCAGTTGAATTAGTAAGCTATTAATAATGTGAAAGGAATAAGTAAATGAGTGAAACAAAATCTGTGTTCGACACTTTATATGAAGTGGACATTTCGGACAACGTAAAGGAGAAGAACAAGTTCAAGTATCTGCCATGGAGTTCGGCATGGGCAATCGTTAAGAAGCGCTTCCCCGCTGCTTCATACGAGGTCGTGCTTGACGAAGCACATAACATCTACCACACGGACGGCAAGACCTGTTGGGTCGAGACAACCGTTACCATCAATGGCGAGACGCTTTCGGAAATGCTTCCGGTTCTTGACTTCAAGAACATGCCTATCCCGCTGGAATCCGTGACCTCGTTCAGCGCAAGCAAGTCGATAAAGAGATGTCTTGTAAAGAACCTTGCCCTGTTCGGGCTCGGGCTTACTCTCTGGAACGGCGAGGAACTCAGCGAGGACGCAAAGCTCTCAAAGATAAAGAAGGGCGACGAGATATCTGCAAAGCAGGCGGAAATTGTTGCGAAGTGTAAGGAGCTTGCAACTTCTGGTGAGCGCCGCGACGCGCTTTACGCAATCATCGAGACCTATAACGGCAACAAGAATCCTAAGAGTATCAAGTCCGTGGAAATCTGCGACGCGATACTTGCAAAGATTAATGAAGAGTTTGGAAAGGAAGAGAAATAATGATTTATTTCACTAATCAGTACGCGAAAATCTGGGAAATCAAGATGAGCGAGAAGTACGCCGACCTCCGCATCAGCACTTCTGAAAAGAATCAGGACGGCACATATGCTAACTCAAACTGGTTCGCACGTTGCCTCGGCGGCGGTCTCAAGGATATTGTGAACTTCAAGGAAGGCGACCGCGTCAAAATCACTAAGGGTAAGGTAGTAAACGAGCCGTATACCGATAAGGCTGGTAACAAGAAGAGTTTCGTCCGTGTGATGATTTACGGCATCGAATCCGCCGACAGCAACAACACATATACTCCGGCGCAGTCCGCGACCACTCCCCCGCAGCCGAAGCCCAGCGAGGAGCCTGTACCGGCAGACCCTAACGACGCGTACCCGTTCTGACGAGGTGACGCATGAGCAATGAAGTAGTATGGAGTTTCTCCCGTGTGAGCTGTTACGATAACTGCCCTCGCTGCTTCGACCTCTGCTACAACCAGCATGTTGGCAAAAAGGATAATGCGTTCGCCCAGTGGGGCAGTCTTATCCACAAGTGTATGGAATTGTTCTTCAAGGGAGAACTCGACTTGTTTTCACTCGAGGATTATTACCATGAACACTACGATGAGTTTGTCACATGCGAGTTCCCGTACAACAAGTATTCTGACCTGGCTTCGTCATATTATGAAGCCGGGGAGGAATACCTCGGGAATTTCCCGGGGCTGGATACGGACGGATACGAGGTACTCGGCGTTGAGCAGGAGTTTAAAATGTCTATATGCGGCGTTATGGTTCGCGGCTTTATCGACCTGATTCTGAGAGACAGAAAAGATGGAAGAATAATTCTCGTTGACCATAAGAGTGCAAGTTCTCTGACTGGAAAGAAACTCGAACAGTATTTACTACAGCTATATATCTACTCATCGTATATCTTTGAGAAGTACGGCTGTTATCCGAAGAAGCTTGTATTCAATCTTTTCCGCGCTGGGAAAGTGGTCGAGCGGGATTTCAAGTTTGATGAGTTCACCAGAGCGGTCGAATGGCTCTGCACAACGACCAGCAGGGCTTTAACAGATACGGTATTCGCTGACAAGATTAGTACTAGTTATGAGCTTAGGTTTGAGGATATTGCCGAGTTCAAGCGCAATGACTATTACTGCAATAACATCTGCTCTGCACGAGCATATTGCGAAAGAAGCTGTAATTATGAAGGAAGTGATGAAGATTGGTTATTGATAAAGACCTGATTCTCAGGGCGAAAGATACACTTGGAGACAGGAATGCAGATATCATCGCTGAGAAACTCGGTCTCGCGGACTATGACTCCAAGAGCCGCAAGGCAAAATGCCCGGTTCATCGCGAGGACACAGCGTCTTTCATCTACAATCCCAAAGCACATAACTTCCACTGCTTTGGCTGTGGTTGTAATGTCGATGTGATTGACGCATATATCAAGTGTGGCAAGACCTATATAGAAGCGGTCGAACAGCTTTTCAGCGAAGCAGGTATCCCCTATTCCTTTGCAGAACGCGGCGTTCATAGCTCGGCGGATTACAGGTATCCGAAGCCGGAATACGCCGGTAGCAAGGATAAAGTCTATGAGTACTGGAAGAAGCGCTGTATTTCCCCGGAGACCATAGACTACCTTGGAATCGAGCAGGACAAGCAGGGCAACACATTGTTCCGGTATTACGACCTCAATGATGTGTTCACCATGTGCAAGGTCAGGATATCCGGCAAGGCCGCAAAGGGACAAACAAAATGCTGGTGCCTTCCGGGCAGCGACACTTCTCATCTGCTCTACAACATGAATAAGGTCAATGTCAACCAGCCGCTCATCATCACTTCGGGCGAGGGTGACTGTGCGACGGCTATCGAGTGCGGCTTCTACAACACAGTCAGCATTTGTCTCGGTGACAGCAACACGCAGTATCTGGCATCATGCTGGGACTTCCTGCAGAACTTCAATGAGATAATTCTGGTTCATGACAATGACGCAAGCGGAGAAAAGTTCGCGAAGAATCTGGCAACACGGCTCGGCGAGTATCGTGTTAAGATAGTAGACATTCCACCGTTCTATGAGAAGGAAGACGGAACTAAAGTAAAGATAAAAGACCTGAACGAGTTGCTCTTTTCGTGCGGGAAAGAAGCGGTCGTAAAAGCAATAAACGAGGCACAGAGTACAGAGATAAACACCGTAATCGACTATTCGGACGTCAAGGAATTTGACATGAGCGACGTCGATGGTTTCACAACAGGCTTCAGAGATATGGACAGCGCGATTGACAAGTTCTATATGGGAACTACCACTATCCTGACCGGAATAGCGGGTGCAGGTAAAAGCACGATGCTTTCAACGCTTGCATGTCAGAGTATCGAGCAGGGGTACCCGTGTTTCGTATATTCCGGAGAGTTAAGCAATATGCTCCTGAAGAACTGGATAGAATCAGTTCACGCAGGTCAGCGAGGAATGGATAAGTTTGAGGGCGTATCAAAGGATTACTACAGAGTGAATCCGACGATATCCAAGGAGATAAGGAGTTATTACAAAGAACAGCTGTGGTTTTACAAGGACGGCTTCGACCAGAAGATAAGCACCCTGCTCTCCACAATGGAGAGTATTGTCAGAAAGCATGGCGTCAAGACCATAATCATCGACAACATGTCGAGCGTTGACCTCGAAAACGACGACAACAACAAGTACATCAAGCAGGACGAATTTATCCGCAACGTGATTGAGTTCTCAAAGAAGTGGCAGGTCTGTTGTATTCTGGTACTGCACCCGCGCAAAATGGATATGGTTCGCCGAATGTCTATATTCGACCTGCAGGGTTGCGTGTCAGCAGTCAACCTCGCACACCGTGTGATATCGCTCTACCGCGTTCAACCGCGAGAAAAGGAGGCAGATGTCCGTAACGGCAAGCTTATACGCGCCGGAATAAAGTATGACGTTATCTGCGATGTGCTTAAAGACAGGTTCGGTTCGGGTACTGGTAGAGAAATCGGCTTGTATTACGATATCCCGTCACGCAGATTTTACGACAGCGTCGCGTCCCTTGACTTCAAGTATGCATGGGATAAGCGCGATTATGGCAACACTCCCCTGCCCTACGGCGCGTACTCGCTCAATAAGGCAGAACAGGACGAGGCAGAAGTATTCGGAACAATAAATGGATAAGGAGATAACATGAGAAATTTAGCACACATTGAAACAATAGACTGGATTTCCCCTATCGAGGGAAAGGACAGAATAGTCCTCGCCGGAATCCTCGGCTGGACTGTCATCGTTCAGAAAGCAGACTTCGCAGTCGGCGATAAGGTCGTATTCTGCGAAATAGATTCCGTATTCCCCGAGAAGCCAGAGTTTGAATTCCTCCGCAAGAACAATTTCCGTATTAAGACTATGAAGATGGCGGGTGTCCTCAGCCAGGGAATCTGTTTCCCAATCAGCATGCTTCCCCCCGGCGATTACAACATCGGCGACAACGTAACAGAACTGATGGGTATAACCCAATATGAGCCCACAATGGATAAGGAACCTTCTTCTGCGACCCAGGCTATATCAAAGAAGTATCCTAAGTTCCTTATGAGAATGAAGTGGTTCAGAAAGCTCGTTCTTCCCAAGAGCAGACAGGGTGGATTCCCAGAGTTCATCAGCAAGACTGATGAGACAAGAATCCAGAACGCTCCGCAGATGCTGAAGCTCTCTACGCTGTGGACTGTGACTGAAAAGGTCGATGGTCAGTCCGGTACGTTCACTCTTTGCCGCACACATAAGAAGGGGTTTCTGCGCAAGGAAAAGTTCGACTTCGCGGTTTGCTCGCGCAACCTCCGTATATATGAAGAGGACAATTCCTCATACTGGAGCGTCGCAAAGAAGTACAACATCAAGAACGTGCTCATGGAACTGCTCGACCATTTCGGCACCGATTGGGTGGCAATTCAGGGCGAGTGCGTAGCGCCTAACGTCCAGAAGAACAAGTATAAGGTAAGCGAGCCCGACCTGTATGTTTTCAATATCATTACACCGAAGGGCAGAATGGATTCAATTTCCGCAGAAAAGCTCGCAAACACCTACGGGCTGAAGTTCGTTCCTGTTCTTGCAGAGAACATGAAGTTGTCCGAGATGACAGTCGAAGATGTTCTAGCATACTCCAACGACATGAACAGGCTCGGCAATACTCTGCGTGAAGGCATCGTGTTCCGTTCGCAGAACGGCGTAAACAGTTTCAAGGCGGTAAGCCCGGAGTTTCTTATCAAGTATAACGCTTGATAAGGAGAAAGGAGATAATATGGCAGACAATTATGTAGCATATCACGTCCATAGTGATTACAGCGTACTTGATTCCTGCACGAATTTTAAGCAGTATGTTGACCGCGCGGTCGAGCTCGGACAAAAGGCGATTGCTTTCACCGAGCACGGCAGACCGCTGGGCTGGATAGCCAAGAAAATGTACTGCGACGAAAAGGGGATAAAGTTTATTCGCGGTGTTGAGTGTTATCTGACCGAGAAGCTGTATGCAGACGAAGAAACACAGCGTAAAATACGCGATAACTACCACACCATTCTCATAGCGAAGAACGATGCGGGTGCGGCGGAGATAAACGAAGCAATTTACAATTCAACACAACCAGACCATATGTACTACGAGAACAGAATCACCTTCGATGAGTTCTTGCGAATGTCTGATAACGTTATAAAGATAAGTGCCTGCCTTGCGTCTCCGCTCGCAAAGCTTCCCGTCTCGCACCCGATGTATGAGAAGTTGGCTAGGAAGTACGACTACTATGAGATACAGCCGCATGCGGTTCAGGAACAGGTAGATTACAACCGCCATCTGGCAATGCTCGCGGAGAAATATCATAAGCCGCTCATCGCAGCTACTGACGCGCATAGTCTTAACCAGTTCAAAGCTGAATGTCGCGAAATCCTTCTGCGCGCCAAAGATAAATGGTATCCCGACTCTGATATGTTCGACCTTACATACAAGAGTTATGACGAACTTGTCGAGGCTTTCAGAAAACAGGATGCGATTCCCGAAATAACCTGGATGCAAGCTATACAGAATACCAATATGATGGCAGATATGGTTGAGGATTTCTCAATCGACACTGCAATCAAGTACCCTATTTTGTATGGCTCTGCCGAAACTGATACGAAAACGTACCGCGAGACAGTGTATAAGAAATTTCAGGAGAAACTCGACCGTGGCATAATCCCTCCGGAGCAGAAAGCAGATTTCGAAACCGGACTAGAGGAAGAACTGCGAGTGTTTGAGAAAATCGGCATGTCAGGTTTTATGCTGTCGATGTCTGAAATTATTTCGTGGTGCCATGAGAACGGAATCCCGACAGGAAATGCCAGAGGTTCCGTAGGTGGCAGTAAGGCGGCGTATGTATCAGATATCATCGACCTGAACCCGGTTACGTGGAAGACTGTCTTTTCTAGATTCTGCAACGAGGATAGAAAAGAAATCGGAGATTGTCAATACATGGTCTCCTCATTCTAGTAATAGAGTGTGGCAAGGTGGCTAACCCGCGACGCGGGGTGTGCGCAAGCGCTAACGGTGAACACCCTAACAGTAAGGCTGAGGGCAACGCCGTGCTAAGTTCTGCTAATCAGTTAGCTGAATGGCAGATAAATGTGTAACGACTATAGACCACCCTCCTCGTGAGAGGATGAAAACATAGTCTACTCCCCGTGGAAACACGGGGTACAAAGGATTGATATTGACTGCATAGAATCTGACCGCCCGAGGATATTCCAGCATATCATTGAACAGTTCGGGCAGCGAAATACAGCAAGAGTTCCAAGCTATGGAACAATTATCGAGAAAGGGACAGTAGAAATCGTCGTGAAAGGACTTGCTTCCCGGGCGGCGAAGCCGGAGCTTAACCCGGAACTCAAAAAAGGCGGTAAAACAGATTGGAGTAAGATAACTTTTGGAGGCAAGAAAGTCTACGCTCTGATTGATGAAATCAAGGCGGCGATGTCATCAGAAAGGTTGGCTCGCGAGAAATACCCGAGTATCTTCAAGTATTACGATGGGCTTATCGGCACGAAGATTTCGCACAGCGTTCACCCGGCGGGAATCGTCATCAGTCCGATTGACCTGATAAGCAACTACGGTGTCTTCGAGAAAGACGGCGAGAATGTCATGATGATAGACATGGAGGAAATACATGAGGTCGGGCTGGCAAAGTACGACTTCCTCATTCTGAAAAATGTCGAAATCATTCAGGATATTTTCAAGGCTATCGGGAAACCGTATCCGCGCTCAGATGAAATCGACTGGGACGACCAGAATGTCTGGGAAGATATGTTGAAATCGCCTGCCGGTATTTTCCAAATGGAGGGGGATTTTGCCTTCTCTCTTCTTAAAAAGTTCGAGCCACACTCCATCTTTGACATGAGCCTCGTCACCGCAGCGATACGCCCTTCCGGCGCGTCGTACCGCGACGACCTTATAGCTCACAAGCCAAACCACAATCCCTCGCCACAGATAGACGAACTGTTAAAGGAAAACAACGGCTACCTGATATATCAGGAAGATGTCATTGCATTTCTGCAGGAAGTATGCGGTCTTTCAGGCAGTGCCGCAGACTCTATCCGCCGAGGAATCGCCCGCAAGAAGCCGGAGATTCTCGAAAAGGCAATGCCGGATATTCTCGCTGGGTATTGTAAGAACTCCTCACAGCCACCGGAAATCGCGAAAAAAGAAGCTATGACGTTCCTGAAAATCATCGAGGACGCGTCAAGCTATATGTTTGGTAAGAACCATAGCATAGCTTACTGCCTCATCGGGTATCTTTGCGCATATCTGCGTTACTACTATCCGGGCGAGTTCATCACATCGTATCTGAATAACGCGGCAAATCAGGACGATATATCCGCAGGAACTGAGCTCGCAAAACAGCGCGGTATACCGATGCTATCTATAAGATTCGGGCATTCCGGCGCCCAATATGTGTATGACAAGAATCTCAATGCAATATACAAAGGGATTGCTTCCATCAAGTATATGAACGCCGGGATTGCAGACTCACTTTTCTCGCTGAATCCTGATGATTTCCATAGTTTCACAGATGTTCTCGAAGCGGTGTCATTCCTCGATGCGCGGCAACTTGAAATTCTCATCAACTTAGATTTCTTTGCGGACTTCGGCTCTTCGGAGAGGTTACTTGAAGTAGCAAGAATCTATCGTGATATTTTCAACTGCGGCAAAGCAAAGACTATCGCACCGGGCAAACTCGTTTATGATATGCCATACGACAAGTACTGCGACTGCTTAACCAAAAGTGGCAAGCCAATGAAGAGTCTTCACATTAACGACTTTTCGGGGTTGATGAAGTGTGTTGAACAGTCTGTGATGAATGATTCCAGTCTTAAAGGCATGGGGTTGGCGGAAAAGATTGATTACCAGAAAGAATATCTGGGGTACAGTGACCTTGTAACAAACAAGGAAGAAGATAGGCGTAAGATAATCGTCAATGGAGTTTTCCCTGCCAAGCGCAAATCAGACGGTGAGATATTCGCGTATAATATTCTTGCACGTTCTGTGGGTTCCGGGAAAGAATCTCGCCTGACAGTCTTCAAGAAAACCTTTGAAGGAGAAAAATTCAGCAAAGGAGACATTCTGGAAGCGGGAAACATAAGCAAGAACAGCCGTGGATACTGGTGTTTGCTTGATTACAAGAAATTATCGTAACCGTGCGGTTAGCACCAGCCGTGAAAGGAGAAAAATGGTCAGATATGAAGACCACTGTGTGGACTGCCCTGCCGGAATGCCATGCTTCGGCAAGTCGTGCCCACTTGTGAATGTTCCAGTATACTATTGTGACAAGTGTGGTGAAGAAACGCCTCGCGAGGATATACGCAGAATGGGAGAAGGTGATATTTGTATTGACTGCTTTTTTAAAATGGTTGGTGAGAGCCATCCGAACCCATACGCACTATTTAAGAAACTCAATGATATTGAGGAGTAGTATACTGCTGATTTCCGCTTTGGCTGTGCTTTTATCTGTTGCCACTGCCCCGAGAAATCACGAGGTGGATGAATCAACCAGCGCAGTTGATTGCTCTGAAGAAGCAAAACCAGTAAGCATCGTATATGTTGAGATAGAACCACGCAGCTTTGGCGTGAACGAACCTCAGTCAATGTACGATAAACTTACTGGTGAAGAGATTAATCTCATAGAAGTCGTGATACAGCACGAGGTGGGAGGTTTGTCCGCGGAATATAAAAAACTTATCACGGAGCTTATATATAATCGAATTATATCAAACGAATTTCCGGATTCCGTCCGCGAAGTGTTGTATCAGAGAAACCAGTTCTGCGGGATAGAAAGTTGGTATTATCCAGACTACCCCGTAGATGAGGAAACAAAGCAGATTGTAAAGGAAGTTTTTTCAAGCCCAGAGACATCACACCAAGCTACATATTACTACAACCCCGCTCTTTCGGAATACGAATCATTAGTCTGGTTCGAGTATAGCGGCGATGTGATGTACGAGTTTGAGTATGAGGAAACGAGCTGGGGCGTAACATACACTACCCGGTTTTTCAGATAGGAGGAAAAATGGATAAACACATAAAGATTCGTCTTCAGACAGTTGAAGATGTAAAGAAGTTCGTTGCCGCGGCGGAGAAATATCCGGGTAACGTCAGGGTTCACGCGAACGATTATATCGTTTCCGGTAAGTCAATAATGGGAATGTTCAGCCTTGACCTTTCAAACCCCGTTATTGTCGAGGTCGATAATCGAGGTTCCGTAACGGATTTCGAATCTACCATCGCAGAATTTCTTGCGTGAGGGCGATATGGACGATTTACTATTAAAGCTGGATGCTTATTGCCTGACTCGTTCCTGCGATGGATGTCCCCTCGACCAGACGGGCTTCTGCGTAGCAGTGTATGATGCAGCAGAGGATATTAGTGCGGAAGCAAGGTCAGAAATTGAGAAGATACTCAGCGAAAATTTTTGACCGGTACCCGTTAAACTGCAGATTCAGCGCAAGAGTTAATTAGACTCAGCGCACTTTTGCGAAGGTTATATACTTTGCGAATGCTGAAGTGTATTTTCTCAGCGACTTTGTCCCAGTCGAGACAATTTATATAGTACTCTTCAAGGACTGCCTGTTCTTCGAGCGGGAGAGAAGCAATAAGCACATGGGCTGACACTCTCATCTCAATCAATTCGTCTATCTTGGCGTTTATTTCCTTTTCAAGCGCCGAAGCTTTGATGATTAGAGGCTCGATATCATCGCTTCTTGTAATATGCTTGATAAGGAAATAAAGCCGCTCCAAAGATGAAAGCTTTGCGTCAATGCATATATTGCAACTTCTTGCCTGTTCTAGGATTTCAATAGGTTTCATAACATCGCCTCCAAATGTTCACGTTAGTATTGCGTCTGTGAACATATTATACATCAATTGTTGCCGCTTGTCAACATTCGGTGTAAGTTACTCGTAGAAAATATGCACCCCAAATCGAACAGATTAGGGAGAAAGGGAAATATGATTTATCTGGATAATGCCGCCACCACTCCAATGAGTGAGAACGTCAAAGCGGCGATTAGGAGTAGCATGGATTTATTTGGCAATCCATCTACTGCTTCAGCGGGCGGAACAGCCGCTAGAGTGGCAATAGAGGAAGCCCGAAGAATATGTGCGGCTTCGATAAACGCGGAGCCGGACGAGATTTATTTTACGTCCGGCGGAACTGAATCGGACAACTGGGCTGTTGACTCATCGGTTGGAATGGCAACGACCGGGGAAAATGAAATAGCCCTCGTCACATCAGAGTTCGAGCATAGGGCGCTACTTGCACGTGCCGATTACATGATAGACAACGGCATGCGAGTTGAGTATCTCCCTGTTAGTCAATATGGGGCGGTGAGTATCTCCAGCCTTATACGGATTTTAAAAGACTATCAGGTTCGGCTCGTTTCCGTAATGATGGTTAACAACGAGCTCGGAACAATACAGGATATTGAACGTATAGCTGAAATCTGCCATGAGCACGGTGTTCTGTTCCATACAGATGCTGTCCAGGCTTACGGCAAAATCGGAATAGATGTTAAGGAACTTGGCGTGGACATGCTGTCAATATCCGGGCATAAAGTTCATGCTCCCAAAGGTGTGGGGTTTCTGTACTGCCGCCGCGGCGTAACCATGAAACCTTTGCTGTGGGGCGGAGGCCAGGAACGCGGACTTCGCTCAGGCACGGAAAATATACTGGGTATCATCGGACTCGGAGAAGCGGCGAAGGATATCCACCCGTACGACGACGCGTTAATGCATTTCGACAAGGGTATATGGTGCAGTAGCGCTATTATGTATTTAAAGCAGTATTGTCCTGAATTTGAACTCAATGTTCCGGGTATGGGCGACTTCCGCGCTGGCATTATCAATTTCAATGTCGGGAGTATCGACGGTGCTGGACTTGTCTCGTTGCTTGATTCCGAGGGAGTCACAATATCAAATGGCTCAGCATGTGATACTAAGACAATACACCCGTCGCATGTCCTGAAAGCCATTGGTCTGACGGACGAAAAGGCAATGAACAGTTTCCGCGTTTCAATTTCAGGTAATGAGACAGTCAAGGACGCTAAGCACTTTGCAGAGAAGTTTGCGGAGTGCTTCCATAGATTAAAGAAGATAGAGGAGGTCAACAAATATGGTGAAGATATATAAGGCTACGCAACCAATCGGTTCAAGAAACATCTACGATATTCTCAGACTGGTCGGCGAAGTCTCGGAGTCAGTTCTGTTTGTAAAGGACGGCAGAGTTGCTAATGCTAAATCGATGCTTGGTCTTATGTCTCTGGCAATACAGCGCGGAGACGAGATTGAGATTATCTGTCGAGACGAAAGGGCAGCTGAAAAGCTGTCTAATTACTTTAAGGAGATGAAATAATATGGAGTTTGGATATTATCGCAAGGTCGAGTATGTAACGCTAACTGCGGTTGCTAGAATACATTGCATTTCTAAGAAGTCATCTTCTCCTGCGTTCAAAGGTGCGCAGATTGGCGATATCATTGATTTCCGAATACCTATTGCGGAGGTCGGGATGAACCGTGGAAATACTCACGCCGCTTATATCGACTGCATAAACAGGCGAACTGGGAAGACAAGCAGCCTATCATTCAACCAGCTTGGTAGAATCCTCGCAGGATATGAAATGGAACAATTGATATAATTCGGAGGGCAACGATGAAAGTGCTTGAGTTATTTGCAGGCACGAGAAGCATCGGTAAAAGTTTCGAAAAAAGAGGGCACGAAGTTTTCTCTGTCGAGTGGAACAAAGACTTCGAAAGCATCAACTTATATATGGATATCGGTAAGTTGACCGCCGAAGAGACACTAGGAAAGTTTGGTAAGCCTGATGTGATATGGGCTTCGCCTGACTGCGCGACATTCAGTGTGGCGGCAATAAGCCACCATCGTCGGAAAGACCCGCAGTCAGGGAACCTTATCCCGATAAGCGACTATGCGAAGTTCTGCGATGAGGTAGACCAGCATGTTATCGTGCTGATAAAGCAGTTGAACCCTAAGTACTACTTCATTGAGAACCCGCACGGCGGGATGAGAAAAATGAGTTGGATGAAGGGACTACCCCGTTACACGGTTACATATTGCCAGTACGGAGACACGCGAATGAAACCGACGGATATCTGGACTAATCATCCAAACCCTAGATTTCTGCCACCATGTAAAAACGGAGACAGATGTCATACCCCTGCTCCGCGCGGGGCAAGAACAGGGACACAAGGGCTCGCCGGGTCGGTAATGCGGAGCATAATCCCGGAAGCATTGTGCGAGCATATTGTTGATATTTGCGAGGAAGGTTTATAAATTAAACGGAGGGAATATGAAGAAAGTAATCAAGCGCAACGGAGATGTTGTTGATTTTGATAAGCAGAAAATTGAGAGCGCTATAATGAAAGCATGTGAGGAGGTGTGTCCGGGAGACGATGATAACTCGGATATTGTGAGCGAGGCGTGGAACAAGATAGATGATTGGCTGTCGTCCTATGGTAAAGATATCACTATATCTGTAGAAGATATACAGGATATAGTCGAGCAGGTTCTCATGGGAATGAATACCGTTGTAGCAAAGGCATATATTACATACCGCTACAAGAGAGCCCTGGCACGCAACCTCAAGGAAACGGACGAGGAGATTCTTTCGTTGCTCGACTGTGCGAATGAAGAAGCAAAGCAGGAAAACTCCAACAAAAACCCGACTCTGCTCCCTACCCAGCGTGATTATATGGCGGGAGCAATATCAAAGGACTTAACCAAGAGAATCCTCCTGCCTCGTGATATCGTAGAAGCAGACCAGGAAGGGATAATCCATTTCCACGACGCCGATTATTTCGCACAACATAGTGGTAATTGCTGTCTTGTGAATCTTGAGGATATGCTTCAGAACGGCACAGTAATAAGCGGCGTTATGATTGAAAAGCCGCACAGCTTCTCTACTGCTTGTACGATAACGACACAAATCATAGCACAGGTGGCTTCAAACCAGTACGGCGGGCAGAGTATATCGCTGGCTCATCTGGCACCTTTCGTGCAGATATCAAGAGAGCGAATCAGAAAACAGGTAGAAAAGGAAGTCGGCTTACTTAACGGCATTCCTCTCGGGCGGGATTTACATACGATTGACAAAATCGTCGAGGAGCGCGTTCTTGATGAAATCAAGCGCGGCATACAGACGATACAGTACCAGATTACAACTCTTATGACAACAAATGGGCAGGCTCCTTTTGTGACTGTATTCATGTATCTCGGCGAAGTAAGCGATCCGCAAACCAAACACGACCTCGCATTGATGATTGAGGAAACTCTAAAGCAGAGATATCAGGGAGTCAAGAATGAAACCGGAGTTTGGATAACCCCTGCGTTCCCGAAACTGATTTATGTTCTGGAGGAAGATAACATCCATGAGGATTCGCCTTACTATTATCTCACAAAGCTCGCGGCAAAGTGTACCGCAAAGAGACTTGTCCCTGATTATATAAGTGAGAAGGTGATGAAGGATCTGAAATCCGGGAATTGCTTCCCGGTCATGGGTTGACTATACAGCTCATGTAAAACTCGGTGAACACTGCCAAGTGGTGTCTATGTGGTCTTTAGATAAATGCAGGAAATGGCATTGAACACATAGGCTAACAGGGGAACTCTTATTTCAATAAGACAATCCTGTGCCAAGCTCGTAAATGAGCTGATGGGTTTATTTACGCAGAAGGTCAAGAGACTATCGAAAACATCAAATGAGTAATTATTTGAGAAGTTAGTAGAGTACGGGCTGATTAAGGCACAGCCCGGAAGTGCCGAGCATCGTTTATATGATGAAGATATAGTCCGCCCGATACTAGGTCAGACCACTAGTATCGGTTGTGTAGAAGCGGTCTTGCCCCATGGAAAGACGAACATGGCAACTACAAATTCTATGGGCGCTTCAACAAAGGCGTCGTCACCATCAACCTCGTAGATGTCGCTCTTTCAGCTAAGAAGAGTTGTCCTCAGTACCCTCTTGAAGAGTTCTGGAAAATATTCGATGAACGGCTTGAGCTTTGTCGCAGAGCCCTCATATGCAGGTATGAACGTCTCAAGGGAACCGTGTCCGATGTTGCCCCGATTCTCTGGCAGCACGGAGCATTGGCAAGGCTCAAGCCCGGAGAGACAATTGACAGATTCCTGACTGGCGGCTATTCAAGCATCTCGCTTGGGTACGCCGGACTCTGGGAGTGTGTTCTCGCCATCACCGGAAGCAAACTCACCGAGGAGTTCGGCAAGGAGTTCGGCAAAAAAGTGCTCCGGTATATGAACAATAAATGCCGTGAATGGGATTCCGAACTCAACCTCGGATTTTCAATCTACGGAACGCCGCTTGAATCCACGACGTACAAATTTGCCAAGTGCCTGCAGAAGCGATTCGGGGTAATCAAAGGAATAACGGACAAGAACTACATTACCAACAGCTACCACATTCACGTCACCGAACCAGTAGACGCATTCACAAAGCTCTCTGTTGAATCGGAGTTCCAGTCGCTGTCAACAGGCGGAGCGATTTCCTATGTTGAAGTGCCGAACCTCACCAACAATATCGAAGCCGTCCTCGAGATCGTTAAGTTCATATACGACAATATAATGTACGCCGAACTCAACACGAAATCTGATTATTGTCAGGCTTGCGGCTTTGACGGTGAGATTCAGATTGTAGAGGATAATGGCAAACTTGTCTGGGAGTGCCCTAACTGTGGAAACAGAGATGAAAGAAAACTTAACGTGGCGCGGAGAACCTGTGGTAAACATTGAACCAAATTGCCACAGTACAAAACAATTGAAATTCAAGGGACGTCGTCTTTGCTATCATAGCAGAACGATAATCTTGAGCCAAGCCTATCAACATACCTTATCCATAAAAGAAAGGAAGTGAACTTATGAAAGAACACAAGTGTGATATATGCGGGCGCGAGTTATCAAGGAAAATCAAGTATCACGGATACACATTATGCAATAAGCATTACAAGCAATACAAAGGGTATGGCAAATTTCTGGACAATAACCCGCGAACCATACAGGACAGGAACGAGCTACATATCTGTGGCGATGTAACTTACATAGATTTGTATGACAAAAACTGTAATGTTGTTGCACAAGCCACTATAGACACTGAAGATATCGAGAAGGTCAGATATACTAAATGGAAGTTATCTTCTTCGGGATACGCAATGAACACACCTAAATTCAAAGGTGAGAACAAACATTTATCTAGGGCGATTTTAGGAACGACAGAGTTCGTAGACCATATAAACCACAATACCTTAGACAACAGAAAGGCAAATCTAAGGATTGTTACTAAGTCGCAGAACCAGATGAATATCAATTATAAGGGTGTGTGTAAAACGGCAAACGGCAAATATTATGCTCACATTAAAATCAATCAGAAGTTGATAAATCTGGGCGTATATATATTCGAGGAAGAAGCTTGTTTTGCCAGATGGTATGCCGAAACTCTATTGTTTAAAGACTATCGGTATCCGAAAACAAAACCGCTGGTCTTAGCAGATAGAGAGCACGCAATAAAGGAATATGTTGATAGGAAGGTGCAACGACTGTAATAATTGGTGTAGCTCAACCAAAGTAATGGAGAGTACATAAGGAACAGTCTACACCCCTGTATGAAATACTACAGCTTTACCAAAGCAAATATCGGGAAACCGAGGGTAGAAATGGTATATTGGTTCTAATTTCTGGAATCAAGGGCGCACACAAGAGATAAAGGAAAGGGTCATTCATCTGGGAGATGGAACATGAATTACATTAAGATAAGCAAACATGATACTTCAAACGGTGTCGGTGTCAGAGTCGTCCTCTGGGTCTCGGGCTGTTCCCTGCACTGTCCCGGGTGCCACAATCAGGAGGCACAAGACCCGGATACTGGCTGGGAGTTCACTGCCGAATCAATGGCTGAACTTATCGAAGCGCTTGACAAACCTTATATTACAGGACTTACGGTTTCCGGCGGGCACCCGCTGGAGCCGTACAATTGTGATGAGGTTTACCAGATTCTCAGCCGTGTAAGAAGTGTATTACCGGACAAGACCATCTGGCTGTACACAGGCTACAAGTGGGAAGAAGCTCTGCAAATGCACTGCGGCGGCACGTCGCCCGTAGATGTGATTTCTCTCTGCGACGTTGTGGTTGACGGCGCGTATGAAGCGGATAAGCGCAATATTACACTGGCTTGGCGCGGAAGCTCAAATCAGCGGGTGATAAACGCACAGGAATCGTTAAGGCAGAACAGAGCAATTCTGCAGTGTGAATAATCAAGCGGAGAGACACAGCCAGTTGTCTCTCCAAGGAGGTGAATGAATGATTTATATTGAAACCAAGATGACTCATATCCCCAACAAGTGTTCGCGGTGTAAATTTGCGGAGTGGAGCGGGAATGGAGTAACGGCTCGTAAGGTGTGCGGCATACATAAGAGACCGCTTGAAGCTGTATTTGTAAGAGAAAAGCGAAACTACTCATATTTGCGCCCGGAGTGGTGTCCGCTGAAAGAAGTGAAAGGAGAACTGAAATGAAGAAGAACGCACTGTTTGGCGTATTAGTCACGATAGTATCACTGGCTCTGTTATTTTTCTCGCCGATAATCAATTTCGGAATAGCCTATCTCGCGGGGTGGATTCTGCAATTGTTTATTGGAGAAGCGGTCGCAGGAGGTCTGAATGCTCTGTTCAATACAGAGCGGTTCACTGCTGATATGCTTCCTCTGTTCTGCGGAGCTCTGGCGCTTATAGGAAGTGCATTTAAGAGCCACAACATCGACCCGGTTATGGCATGGGAGGAATCAGATAATGAAGACAACGAATGAAAATAATGAACGGTCTCGACCTTTAAAGACCGAACTGGAGTCGGGATACTTAGTAGTACTAAGAGGGAATCCAGCTTTTGCCGGAAACTGTTATTGCACAGTTGTGAGAATGAACGGCGGCATGTATCTGCTAACCCCGATAGGAATGGTTTCTATGAAAGACTATAATCAGTCGCTGAAATATTCGCCTACGGATGGAACAGCAAGAAACGGCACTTTGGATGTAATCGCCGTATATGGTAGGCAGAAGCCGGATGTCAAGAGCTATGAGTTCTCTACTATAGGAAGAACGCTAATTTGGAGGGAAAGTATATGAAGAGTTATGGATTTTTACTCGCACATGGATACAAAATTATGAAGGGATACGTTGACGCCGAAAATCAGGAGGAGGCAAAGCGTAAAGCCATTAACGAGGAGTGGGACGATATCATTGATGAAGATGATACAGACGAGCTCACAGTAGGATACGAAGTCACCGATATCTGGGAAATAGACTAAGGAGGAAGCATGAATAAGTTTGAAAAGGTAAGCTACGCACAGTTCGAAGATGCGGAATGGAATACTCTGAACCACGAGCCGGGAGAATCCTGCTCTCCAGACTATGTGTTCGCATTGCAGAAATTCTATGAAAATCTAAATTTGCCTAAGAGAGCAACGAAAGGCTCTGCGGGATATGATTTCTTTGCTCCGTATAGTTTCGACCTCGAGCCGGGAGAAAGCGTTAAGATAGCAACTGGTATCAGAGTTCAGCTTGACGATGACAAGTTTCTTGCGTTATATCCCCGCAGCGGGTTAGGATTCAAGTTTCGCATCCAGCTTGATAACACCGTGGGAGTCATAGACAGCGACTACTATAACTCGGATAATGAGGGGCATATAATGGCGAAGATAACAAACGACGGTCGCGAAGGCAAAGCAGTACATGTCAAGCAAGGGGAAGCTTTCATGCAGGGTGTGATTACTCAATTCTTTAAAACCGTTGATGATGAGAGCGAGGCTGTGCGCAACGGAGGTTTTGGGAGCACCACGCCTAACGCATAAAACTCAAGATGCTGTGAAAAATAATATTACCATATAATAGGAGGTAATATAATGACCAGTGCACAAGCGCTCGAGCTCAAGAAACTAACATTTCTGGCGTGGACTAATCATCTTTTCTCTAAGGGAATGATAACAGCGGATAAACACCGCCAGATGATATCAGAGATTCAGCAACTCAAGAAGTAAATAAAAAATACCACGAAGATGTCAGTAGATTTACTTGACATCTTCGCTTTGGTATGGTATCATTATCTTGTTAGCAATGCGTCGCAATTTCAAGGAGGCAGAAATGGATATATATAATGTAGCGAACCAAATGAAGTTAGAGCGTAAGACTATCTTTGATTTAAATATCAGAGTGACGTTTTACGCTCGCGTTTCTACTACAAGAGACGAGCAAGAAAATTCCATAGAGAATCAAATTGCGTACTTCACAGAAATGATTAAGGGTAACAAAAACTGGGAATATGTCGAAGGTTATGTTGACCGAATCCGTGGCGAGTCCGCTGAAAATCGTACTGAGTTTATGCAGATGATTAATGACGGGAAGGGTGGCAAATTTGATTTAATTATCACGAAAGAGGTCAGCCGATTTGCTAGAGATACCGTAGACAGTTTGAATTACACCAGGGATTTGCTTCGGTGTGGTGTTGGGGTATTTTTTCAGAATGATAATATCTGTACCGTAGATACAGACAGTGAGTTACGCCTTACCATCATGGCATCAATCGCGGCGGACGAAGTGCGCAAACTCTCTGAAAGAATCCGCTGGGGACACAGAAGGTCGATTGAAAGCGGTAATGTGCTCGGCAATAACAGAATTTTCGGCTACGATTTGTATGATAAGAAGTTGCATATTAATGAAAGAGAAGCGGAGATGGTGAAGCTTATCTTCGAGCTTTATTCTTCCGGGCATTATAGCGTAAGGAAAATTGAACAAAAGCTATATGACGAAGGGTTCCGCGGACGAAACGGGAATAGAATTCATCACAACACGATTTCAGGTATTATACAGAATCCGAAATACAAAGGCTACTTCTGCGGAGGAAAGGTAAAAATAACAGACTTCAGAACGCGCCAGCAGCGATTCCTACCTGAGGAAGAATGGATAATGCATAAAGACCTGACCGGGGAGACCGTCCCAGCCATTGTTTCAGAAGATTTATGGGATAGGTGCAATCAAATTTTCAAAGAAAGAAGTGAGATTGTAAAATCAAAAGAACGGTCGTTAAAAGACCGCAGCGTTTTCACTGGTAAAATATGGTGTGCCGTAGATGGAAAGGCATATTGGAGAACTAGCTACTCAAACAGCAAGCAGAAGGGCAAAAGCATTTATCAGTGGATTTGCAGTGAGAAAAAGCGTATTAACGCAAAGGCGTGCCCATCGTTCTCAATTTTGGAATCCGAATTATATCAGATGGTAGGAGAATTCTTCCAGTCCGTCGTACCTAGCATAGAAAGCTACGTCGATAATTTTATCTCAATATATCAAAAAAATGACTCCGCGGCAGTTATAAGAAAACAATTACGAGAAATTGAAGATAAAATTGGTCGCGAAAAATCTAAGAAAGATAAACTGTTTGAACTATATCTGGATGAGATAATCACCAAGAACGAGTTCAAAAAAAGAAATGATGATTCGGATTCACTCATTGCATCGCTGGAAAGTAATGCAAAAGAGCTGAAACGCGAATCATCATCAGATAAAACGATTGAAACAATCAAGGAAATAACAGCGTATATCAAAGACGTGTATAGCCCCGGTGAGCCAATGCCCAAAGAACTAGTAGATGACCTTGTAGAAACAATTATTGACAGAATCGATGTAGAACCCGTCAATGATAATTCCATGAAAGTTTCTATTAAGCTTAGAACCGGCGAAAAGCAGGATTATAAGTATAGCAATTCCGGGCGCAGACTGCGTAATAACGAGATTGGCAACCTTTGCAGTTCGGGCATCATGTCTTTTACCATCTGGCCGCCGATAGAGCCTGCCTGCTTTGCAGTGAGCTCGCCGTTATAGCCATTGGAGTTCAGCGGAACGCCTACCTCGCTGGCTGCCTGCATCTTCATGGAATTGAGTGCGCTCTTGGTCTGCTTATTAGAAGCCATAATCTTGTTCTCCTTTAATAAATCTTTTTTATTATACGGAACTTCCGCTCCGTATCTTTTACAGGAGCGGAAGCGTTTTCACTTCGCCCTTGCAGTTATATTATTTTCACTGCGGCGTTTTTTATTAAAGGAAATTGTTTCACAAATCTGATGTAATTATTGCTCGGAGCCTTGTTCTGAAGCCGAGCATTCATCGCAAACGCCTTTCAGATTCAGCGTTACGCGGGTTATGTGATGCCCCGTCGACTGAAGCACCGTCTGCGGTATCGCGTCAAGGCAGTCAAGCTCAACGTCAAAGACCCTGCCGCATTTCTCGCATATCATGTGATAGTGCCGGTCGGTTCTGCCGTCGAAGCGGTCGGAGCCGTCCGCTATCGGGATTTTAAGAAGCATTCCCGCTTCGCTGAGCTGATTCAGATTGCGGTATACTGTTCCCAAGCTCAGATTCGGATTGTCGTTTTTTAATGCGCGGTACACTTCCTCGGCGGTCGGGTGCACCGGAAAATTTCTCACCTGTTCATATATTATCTCTCTCTGCCGTGAAAAATTCATTTTTCCCCTCCATTATGTAAAACAATAACTGTTATTATTATTTTACCATAAAATAAGGAGATTGTCAATAGCCAAAAGGCAGCGCTTGGCGCATTGCCTTATTTGTATTATCCGCAGATCTCGCGTGTGAGCTTCTCAGCCCTTTCGTAGACCTCGTTCGCGTCAACCGTCGTGAATTTTCCATTTTCGTAGAGGATTTTTCCGGCGACCATAGTCATGACTACATTCTGCTTTGTTCCCGCGTAAACGAGATTCTTCGCAATATTGTGTATTGGCTGCATGTTCGGCTGCATGAGGTCTATGACAGCAAGATCTGCCTGCTTTCCGGGAGCCAGCACGTCGCAGTCTGTAAGTCCCATCGCAAGCGCACCGCCGGTGCATGCCATTTTCAGCACGTCAAACGCCGGGAACGCCGCCGCGTCATTCTCGCGGTACTTCTGCAATGCAGTCACAAGGAACATTTCGCGGAACATATCAAGACAATTGTTGCTTGCGGCTCCGTCGGTGCCTATCGCCATGCGGTCTATCCCGCGGCGCTTCATCTCGCAGAGGGGAGCGATCCCGCTCGCCAGCTTGAGATTCGACGACGGATTCGTAACTATCCACAGTCCCTTTTCCCTGGCAATGCGCATGTCCTCCTCATCGAACCACACGCAGTGAAATCCGCCTCCGCCGTACTCGAGCATTCCGAGTTTTTCGAAGAACTGCGTCGGGGACAGCCCGTAGCGCTCTCGGCAGCCGTCGGTCTCCGACTTCGTTTCACTTGAGTGCGTGTACATCGGAGCCTTGTACTTCTGCGACAGCTTCGCCAGTCCCTCCAGGGTACCGCGCTTGGTCGTATACTCCGCGTGGAATCCGAGCTGGTAGCTTATCAGCGGGTCGAAGCGGTTGAACTTGTTATACTCCTCCTCGATACCCTCAACTGTTCCGCCAAAATCGTTGATGGAGCCGCACAGAACGCTTCTGTAGCCCATATCGGTGCACGCCTTCGCGTAGCTGTCCAGCTTCATGTACATGTCAAAGCTGGAAGTTATTCCGCTCGTAAGGTACTCCATGTTGCCAAGCTGAGTGAAAACGTACACCGCCTCCTCGGTGAGCTTCGCCTCGTGCGGGAAAACCTGCTCATAGAGCCAGTCGTTAAGTGGGAGATCGTCCGCAAAACTGCGCAGGAACGTCATTGCGGTATGAGTGTGCGCGTTCTTGAATCCCGGGATTATCAGCTTGCCGGTAAGGTCTATCTCGCGGTCGAAGCTGCCCTGCGGGATATTCTCAGAGCCTGCGAACGTGATCTTATCGCCGTCGGTGTGAAGCTCGCCGGTGACGATATCCTCGCTCTGCATGGTAAGTATTTTGGCGTTGTAAAAGCGTATTTTCATATTCCCTCCGAAGCGTATAGCCGCTTTAGTGATTCTGTGTATGGATACCGCGCGATTCCCCGCTCGGTGATTATCGCGGTCACAAGTTCCGCGTCAGTCACATCAAACGCTGGGTTCCAGCATTTGACATCCGGCTCAGCGACAGGCTCGGAAAAGAACATAGATTTTATTTCCTCGCCGCTGCGTTCCTCGATCACGATGTCGTCGCCCGTGGCGCAGCCGAAATCTATCGTCGAGCCCGGGCAGAACACGTAGAACGGTATCCCATGGAACTTCGCGTTTATCGCCACTGAGCGCGTTCCTATCTTATTAGCGACGTCCCCGTTTGCCGCGACCCTGTCGCAGCCTACGAAGCACGCCTGTATCTTCCCCTGCTTCATCAGCAGCGAAGCCGCATTGTCGCAGATGAGCGTTACGTCTACCCCCGCGTGGTTCAGCTCGAACGAGGTCAGCCTGGCTCCCTGGAGCAGCGGGCGCGTTTCGTCGCTGTAAACGTGGAACTCATAGCCGCGCTCCCTGCCGAGCAGCAGCGTGCCTAGTCCGGTGCCGTACTCCACCGCCGCGAGCGCTCCCGCGTTGCAGTGGGTGAGTATTCCGTCGCCGCTTTTCACCAGGGAAAGCCCGTTTTCAGAGACAGCTCGGCAGGTGGCTATGTCCTCGTCGCAAATAGCCGTGCACTCGCTCCGGAGGGCGGAAAGCAGCTCATCACGGGAACTATAGCCGCGTTCCGCGCAGGCTAGCATTCGTTTTACAGCCCAGCTCAGATTTACCGCGGTTGGCCGCGACGAAACGAGGTACTCCCCCGCCCTGCGGAGCTCCGGCAGAATATCGTCCGACATTTTCCGAGCCAGGACGTACATTCCGAATCCCGCGCAGACTCCTATCGCCGGAGCGCCGCGCACCCGGAGCTTAAAGATGGCTTCGTAAAGCTGCTCCGCGGTTTCCAGACGGAGGTACTCGACCCGGTTCGGGAGCAGAGTCTGGTCAAGTATCTCAACGGCGTTTTCGTCCGCTGAGAGCCTGACAGTGAAAATTTTTCCGTTCATCAGCTAAAGTACACAAGCTCGCTGGGAGCCGCTTCGGTTTCCTTTATCTCAGCCGCGTTAAGCACTGGACCTTCGCCCTTGTAAGCCGACTGCTTCTCGGCGATGATCCTTCCTGTTACTTCCACCCACGCGCCGTCCTTGAAGTCGGCGGCATTCGGAGCCTTCACCAGAATCCCGACTACCTGGATATCGTCCGCGCAGCAGGTCATTGCGCGGCGTGAAATAACAAAGTACCCCTTCGGGACGTTAGACGCGCGGAACACCATGCCCCTTACGCGTACGTTTCTGTTGAGATAGCGCTCGGTGTTGCTCATAACGTCGATATACCACAGTCCAAAGTCGTCGTGGATTATCTCGATTGGGTCTGCATTCAGGTCGTAGGGCATCTCGTCATCGCCCTGGAAGCCCTGTTCAATTGAGCCGTCGGTGTACTCGAACATCATGTCGATTTTCGGGTTAAGAGCCTTTATGCTGCGGCGGAGCGTCTTTTTGTCGACCTTGTTTTTCTCGCAGCGGTTGAACACTACTATGTCCGCGATTGAGAAATTATCGGACAGAAGCTGGCGCATGTTGTTCATATAAACCTGGTACTTGGAATGATCCACGAACATGAAGATCTGGTAGAATATCCAGTCCTTTGGTGCCTTCTGCGCCATCGTGCGGAGGCTCCACATGCCGTTGTACTCAAGCATTATCTGGGTCGGGCGGTGCTTCTTCACCAACTCGCTGAGGTGTTCGGGATTAAATTCCTCCTCGTCCTCGATGAACTCCACCTCTGCCTTTGCAGCCTTGAGGATATCGGGCGCGTACTCGACCTCGCCCTCCTCGCAGGCAATTATAAGGGTGCGCTGACCCTTAGAGAACTGCTTGTCGCTTATCGTGTCGAGGATAAACGAGGTCTTTCCGCTCTCAAGAAAGCCCGTTATCATATATACCGGAAGCTCCATTTTGCTCCTCCTGTCATTATCTTAAAATAGTACCGTGCCCGGAGTTTTGCCCCGGGCGCGGTGTTCGCTTTTGTGGAAAATTAAGGCAATAACGCGCAAAGATTGTGCGTGTATTGCGCAGTCAGATTTTTCGTCAGTTTGTACAACGAGGACGCAGCAAGGCTGTCGCCTTGCAAGGACGAATTGTGCAATATGACGAAAAAGATGCAAGCAAGACACGTACAAAATCCAATAAATGGTCTTTGTGCGGTGTTGCCTTAAACTCCGAAGAGCGCCTTGATCTTATCCTCGGCGAGCTTTGCGCCGATCACGCACATTCTGCCGGTGACGTCAGCCGATCCGGTGCGTACCTCGTACTCCTCGGGAACAAAGTCGAAGTGGTACCAAACGCCGTCAGCGCCTGCAACGATGCCCTTAGCGCGTAGTACTGTGCCGTATTCCTCGCCGGACAGCTTGGACAGGGCGTTCTCAAGCTCTTCCCTGGTGAACTTCTTCGCAGTCTCAACGCCGAAGTTGGAGAATACCTCGTCGGCGTCGTGACCGTGGTGATGGTGGTGATGTCCGCAGCCGCACTCGCCGTCGTGGTGGTGATGTTCGTTCTCGTCCTCGTCGTGGTCGTGGTGGCAGCATTCGTGGTCATGATGGTGCTCATGCTCGTCATCATCATGGTCGTGATGGTGGCAGCACTCGTGATCGTCATCGTCATGATGGTGGTGATGCTCGTGGTCATGGTCGCACTCATCATCGTCATCATCGTGGTGATGTCCGCATACCGGGCAGATCCCCTCGTCCTTGAGCAGCTCCTCTGCAAAGCTGTTCTTGATCTCCATTGCCTCAAGGATCTGCTTGCCGTTGATGTCGTCCCACGGAGTGGTTACGATGGTAGCATGCTCGTTGAGCTGGCGGATCATCGCAAGAGCCTCAGCGAGCTTGTCCTCGGAGAGCTTCTGGGAACGGCTGAGTATGATGGTCTTTGCAGTTTCTACCTGGTTCTTGTAGAACTCGCCGAAGTTCTTCATATACATCTTGATCTTGGACGCGTCAACTACGGTTGTGTAGGTGTTGAGTACGAGATCGTCGCTCTGAACGTTCATGACAGCCTTGAGCACGTCAGACAGCTTGCCGACGCCGGACGGCTCGATAAGGATACGATCCGGGTGGAACTGCTCGAGTACCTGCGCCAGAGCCTTGCCGAAATCACCTACCAGAGAGCAGCAAATGCAGCCCTGGTTCATCTCTGTTACCTGTATGCCGGCGTCCTTCATGAAGCCGCCGTCAATGCCGATCTCGCCGAACTCATTCTCGATAAGCACCAGCTTCTCACCGGCGTAAGCTTCCTTTAAAAGCTTCTTGATAAGGGTAGTCTTACCTGCTCCGAGGAATCCGGAGAACACATCTATCTTTGTCATTTTAAAATCCCTCTTTCTGTAAATTACAGCCTTCTGACGAACAGAGGCTTCCAACTTTATATTTTAGCACACTTTATTTAATAAGTCAAGTGCCGGAGTTGCTAATTAATCTGAGAGTTATGTGAATTCCGGTACCCTAGGTAGTCAACGAACCGCTTTACAGCCAGCGGAGCCGTCTCGTGGTTTCTCATAACAAAGCAGATATCCCGGAAGGCGGGTTCGGCAAGGCTCCGTATTTCAACATTATAGGGAATGCGTTTCAGTATAAGCGCCGGGAGTATCGCAAGACCCAGGCCGCATTCAACCATGGACATCACTGCGTAGTCGTCCAGCGTTTTGAACTGGATATCCGGAACAAGTCCGCGCCGCTCGAACAGCTCGGAAACTTCTCCCCTGGCTCCGCGCTCAAGCAGCATGAACGGACCTCTGCAAAGCTCCTCGATGGGTACCGCGGAGTGCTCCGCAAGCGGGTGTCCCTTCGGGAGCACCGCCATCAGCTCGTCGCGCTCCAGCACCGTGGAATCAAGGTCAGGCTGTATCGGTGAGCATATGAAACCGCAGTCGACCCTTCCGTCGCTTATCCACTGCTCTATCTCGCCGTAGTCGCCTATAAGCAGCTCGTAGTCGATATTCGGGTAGTCCTGCCTGAAACGGCTGATTATGCGCGGCAGCCAGTGCTCCGCAACGCTTGCTATGGTCCCTATGCGAATTATTCCTGTCTGAAGCCCTTTCAGGTCGTCGATCTGCATTTGCAGGCGGCGGTAGTCCTCGCAGACGCTTTTTGCATAAGGCAGCAGCGTAAGCCCGTCGGAGGTAAGGCGAACTCCCGCGCGGCTGCGCTCAAGGAGCTTCACGTGCCACTCTGTTTCGAGGTCGTTTATCATGCGGCTTATTCCGGACTGCGAATAATTTAACTGCTCCGCCGCTTTTGTGAAGCTGCCGCATTCCACCGTCCTGATAAACGCCATATATTTAAGCAAATTTGAATCCATATGTCCCTTTCATGCGGAAATATCATCTTTAGCTGAATCTTAATCCGGTTTTATTATCCATGTAAATATGATACACCAAAAGCGCCGCGATGTCAAGCATTCGCCGCAGTGTGAACTTCACTAAAAATACCCTGTGAATGCGCCGGAATTTTCGTAGATTTTGGCGATTGAATTCTGAACCGGATTCAGATATAATTAATCGACAAATCGACAAAAAGAAAGGGCAACTCCATGAAAAAAAATAATTACCAGCTCACGATGTACGCCTGCTTTATAGGATACATCGTACAGGCTATAGTAAATAATTTCCTGCCGCTGCTGTTCGTTACATTCCAGAAAACCTACAGCATTCCGCTGACGCAGATAACGCTGCTAATTACGCTGAATTTCGGAATTCAGCTCGTTATTGATATGCTTTCAGCAGGATTCGTTGACAAGATAGGCTACCGAGCTTCAACGATAATAGCGCATGTATGCTCCGCAGCCGGGCTCGTCCTCCTGACAGTCCTGCCGGAAGCGTTCCCCGACCCGTTCGCCGGAATTCTGATCGCCGTATTCATCTACGCCATCGGCGGCGGGCTTATAGAGGTACTGATAAGTCCGATACTCGAAGCCTGCCCCACCGACAACAAGGAAAAGGCTATGAGCCTTCTGCACTCCTTCTACTGCTGGGGACATGTCGGAGTAGTGCTTATTTCCACGCTGTTTTTCACACTGTTCGGCATCGAGAACTGGAAGATCCTCGCGGTCTGCTGGGCTGTGGTTCCGGCTGTTAACATTATTCTGTTCGCGAAGGCTCCGATATATTCCCTTCACGAGGAGGGCGAGACCGGACTTACTCTGAAACAGCTTTTTACCCGGAAAGTTTTCTGGGTAATGATGCTGATGATGCTCTGCGCAGGAGCAAGCGAACAGGCGGTGAGCCAGTGGGCCTCCACGTTTGCGGAGCAGGGTCTCGGCGTAAGCAAGACTATCGGCGACCTCGCAGGACCTATGTCTTTTGCCGCGCTGATGGGGCTTTCTCGTCTGCTGTACGGTAAATTCGGCGACAAGCTCGACCTCGACAAGTTCATGAGAATGAGCTGTCTGCTTTGCATTGCCGCGTATCTCTGCATTTCGCTGGTTCCGCTTCCGGCTGTGGGACTTGTCGGCTGTGCGGTTTGCGGCTTCTCGGTCGGGATAATGTGGCCGGGTACGTTCAGCAAGGCTTCCGCTGCGGTCAAGGGCGGAGGTACGGCTCTGTTCGCAATGCTGGCGCTTGCCGGGGACGTAGGCTGCTCCGGCGGACCTACGCTTGCAGGGTTCATTTCCGGGTGCTTTAACGGAGAGCTACGCGCCGGTATCCTCGCCGCTATCGTTTTCCCTGTCCTGCTTCTCATCGGGATACAGCTTGCAAAGAAGCTCGCAAACAATTCAGCAGACAAGTAGATCCGGCGGCTTTACAGATAACGCCTTCAGATTATTAGGGCATATTTGAAGCGAACCAGTTCCGGCTATAACACAAAATCACTCCTGGATTTTGTGCCCGGCAGCAGAACTTTTGATATAGAAAAAGGACGCCTTCTGAAAAAGCGTCCTTTTTGTTGATCAGAGTACGGCCTGCGCTGAGTATACAGCGCTACAATTCCTTTTGTAATACGGGTTTGCGGTTCAGAACCAAACCCCGTTAATACGGATAGTAGAATCTGTCCAGCCGCCAGCCGTCCGCCGTCTTGACCGCGTTTATCGTGTAGTGATCCTGCTTGTCGCTGGGACCGTCTGTATCAAAATCCGTGTAGGTTATGGTGAAGTCCAGCACTGCTGTGGAGTCGGTTTTGGTCTCCTCCGGAATGGAGAATCCCACGCTCCAGATGGAAATGTCTGTACCGCCCGCGCCATCGTTAGTGAAGGTCCTGCCGTCCACTTCCCAGACTGAGTGACCTATTACCTGGCTCATCGCGTCTAATGCCGCCTCTTCCGTGTACACTTCCTTGAACTGATTCAGGATACCCTGGTAGGTGCGAAGCTCCGGATCGGCAATGACCCTGCCCATGTATCCATCAGTAATGACCATATACTCGCCTGTACCCACAGGAGCGCCTACCACATAGTTGAACCATAGCTGCTGGGCTATTTTCTCGACTGCACGTATCTGCAGCTCGTCGTCAAACTCTATTTTGGTATATCTTCCGTCGTATTCGTTCAGCACCTCCAGGCTGTCGTCGGTGATTTTCAGCAAACGCTGCTGATAGCAGCCTGCAACAAACAGGCTCGTACGCTCAAGAACGGTATATCTTCCGCCGTCGGGGTCGTTGTATGCGACGACAACGAAATCACCGTGCGGTATCAGCTCGATTTCTCCCTGCACCGCCATAGTGGAGCCGCACACGCCAGACGCCGTTACAACGCCATGCTTGTAGCGCGCCAGCCGCGGCTGAGATTCATCTATAGACGCAGATAAAACGCTGCCGTTGTCATCGACTAAAAAATCCATGGTCTCGCTGTAATTCAGCTTGGTGTAGGAGTCGGTGTGCGGGTCGCGGTAGTAGAGATCGTACTCGTAAACTGTGCCGGAAGCCCCTCTGATCGTGCGCAATGCGTAGATGTCGGTAAGTCCGGCGTTTTCCACCGCGTAGTACTCGACGGAGACCTCGGGTGAAGTTTCGCCGATGTCCATTACTGGCGGGAAAATATCGAGGTCCGTCAGCGGGGAGAAGAAGTTATCCATGTCCGATGGGTCGCCGGAGAGCGGGGAAAATTCCCAGCCCCAGCCGGAATCCGTTCTGGTGAAATCCACGCGGAAATTCCTGTAGAACTCGCCTGAATAGTCCAGCAAATAATCTGCGTCGCGCCACTTTTCGTCCGCGTTGAACATGCGCACCGTTATCGACAGCTTATCCGCTGACTTTTCAAGCAGCCAGTTCTGCTCCTCCGGGAGGTCGATGTTCGCAACGCTGTAACGGTCGATGTGAGCGCGTTTCCATGTTACGCCTGCGTATTCTGCGGAGCCGTTCTCCAGGACGTCCATGACCGTCCCGGCGAGCGTACCTTTTAAGGCGTTTTCGTTATACCTCAGCCCGTCTCTGGAGGGTATCACACAGATGCTGTCGCCATACTCGGAAAGTGTTTTCAGCAGACCGAGCTGACCTATGCTTGAAGGAACGGACACTTCCGGCGATACTATGCCGTCTCTGCGGTTGTATGCCACGAGGTAGTCGGAACGGTCGCGCATTCCAACGCCCTCATAGCGGTAGAGGCTCTCGGGTTCGTCCTTCCATACGACCCACAGATTTGCTCCGTTGGTGTAGTCCAGCATGTAGAACGCCTTGCTGTCCATTGAGAAGCCACCGCAGGTGATTCCGTTCATCGGTCTGAAAATATCGGAAAATGCATAGCTGACATCGTACTCCAGGGAAATATCATAGCTGAAGTCCCAATCGGGGTCGTAGTCCTGGATAGACCAGCTTCCGAAGAAATTCGGCTCGAATATCTCTGTCAGAGCTTCTGCGTCCATATAGAAAGACAGCATGGAAACGTCGACCTTATCATCAGATGTCACTACTGGATTGTCGTCGTGCTCGGCAAGCCCGGCGTAATACTGTCCGTACTCGCTGATGGCATAGACACCGTAATATTTTGCGGGATTCTTTGTCACGGTGCGGTCATAGGTGAGGACCTCCTCGCCGGCGTGATTATATATCACCGGGAGGTTTTTGCTGTGCGCCGCGGCGTAATCTACGCCGTCAATGGTGATTATATCGGCGATGGTCTGCGCGGCTGATACCTCATAGAATCTCTCGCCGTTACGCAGTGCCGCAAAGAATCTGTCTCCCTTTGTATAGAGCGGACAGCCCTCGTACTGGTAACTGATCCTGCCGGGCATGAGAATCTTTATCGAACGCCCCACCGGATCTATTCCCATCTGGCTGTAGTACGCTGTATCAATGGTGACAGTGTAGACTGTGTCGCCGCTTCCCCACTCGTAGTCGCAGTCGGTCACGGTCATGGCGGCAACAAGAACGGATTTTTGCAGGCTCAGCCCCTTGATATCGTTCACGACGGTCTCGTCAAAGGTTTCGCTGTCCAGTTTATAAAAGCCGTCGTCCAGAATTCCCTTGTTCGGATATTCCGGCAGGTCGGCGGAGGTTATGCCGTGCTTTACCGCCTCCTGAGTGGGTTCAGCGGTTTCCTCGGTCTGCACGTCCGGGGTAAACTCTGAAACGGGCGTCCCGGTAGGAATTATCCCGGTTTTGAACGCCGCTGTAACTCCCACGGCGACCACAGCCGCCGCAGCCGCGCTGGTTACCACGATTTTCAGCGGGTTTCTGCGCTGCGGTGCAGGCTTGTACTCCTGGCTGAACTGCATAAGCTCGGTTTCTTCGAAATCACTGATGTTCTCCGGCTCGTGCTCAAAGCAGTCGTCGAGCCGCTTTTCAAGCTCCGTCATTCTTTCCTCGGAGAGCGACATTTTATCATACATAGTCCTGAGTTCTTTTTTAGTCATTACAGTCCCTCCTCCAAAGATATTTTCAGCAGCTTCCTGCCTTTGGCAAGGCGTTTGTAGACCGTGTTTTCACTGATACACAGAGTCTTTGCGATATCTGCGGCGGGCATGTCCTCATAGTAGAACATGTAGATCACCGCCTTGACGATATCCGGCAGTTTCATAACCGTGTCCAGCAGCTCGTTCTGCGCTTTCTGCGGAGCTGCGACCTCCTCGGCGGCTTCAAGCGGAACATTGCGTTTCACCCTCGCCGATTTTACCACGTTCAGAGCGCGGTGCTCCGCCATTCGCATGAGCCAGTTCTTCAGGTGATTCTCGTCGTTGAATCCCCCGGCGTGATGTATCGCTGCGGAAAAGCAGTCCATGAGTATGTCCTCGGCTTCCTCCGGACTTCGCACTATTCCCAGCGCTATGCGGTAGACTGCGTTCGCGTACTGTCTAAATAGCGCGGACGCATTTTCGTGTGTTATCTGGAACACATTACCACCCCTTTCGTTTCCCTTCTGTAATTATAACATGCCAGGCCGGGAAAATCTGCCTGTTTTAAATAAAAAATTTACGCGGATCATTGACAAATCCTCCGGAATGGAGTAAAATCAATTTAATGGGAACCTCTAAAAATCGGTTTGAAGAAGCAGTCGGTGTGCTATACACATTTTCACTCAAACAAGGTTTTTAGAGGTGACCTAGAGATGACCTAATTAAATACGGAGGTGCAGCATGGCTCAGCTTTCTGTCAAATACTTTTCCCAGGCGCTAAACCGAAATATCCGGTTTGAAATGTACATTCCAAACGACAAGCCGGAGGAAACTCCCAAGAAAATGCGGACTTTATTTCTGCTGCACGGCTACACCGGGGACGCCGGAAACTGGGTCCCGGAATGGCTCGCGCAGAAGTACGGCTTCGCGGTAATCGCACCTGGCGGCGAGAACAGCTTCTGGCTTGACGGGCTTTCCACCGCGCATAAGTACTGCACATTCGTCGGCGATGAGCTTGTGAATTATATCAGGCGGACTTTCGGTCTGGCACATTCTGCTGAAGACACATTCCTGCTTGGTCTGTCGATGGGAGGCTTCGGAGCGCTCCACACCGCGCTGACTTACCCGGAGAACTTCGGAAAGACCGCGGCGATGTCCTCGGCTCTGATCGTTCACCAGATCGCCGGAATGAAGCCCTGCGAGGACAACGGCGTCGCAAACTACGACTACTATCGCGAGTGCTTCGGCGACCTCGACGCAGTTCTTGAAAGCGACAGCAACCCGGAGGTGCTGGTAAAACGCCTGAAGGACTCCGGGGCGCGTATCCCTGAGATATTCATGTCCTGCGGCACGGAGGATTTCCTGCTCGAGCAGAACCGGGAGTTCCACCGCTATCTCACGGGCATTGAAGTCCCGCATGTTTACCTTGAAAGCAAAGGCAGCCACGATATGGTATTCTGGAACGAATACACGCTGAAATTCGTTGAGATGATGTTCGGCGAAAACAATTGACTGCAAGAGAACACCGGCAGACCTTCCGACCTGCCGGTGTTTTTATTTCTTTTTGTGTTCCTTCACCTTGACCTCGGGAACGGCAAGATTATCTATCGCGACATCGCCGTGAGGCTCCGCCGGCTCGTTATCGTCGGTGTTTTTCTGGGAATCTACATGCACCTCCGGGAACGCGAGATTTTCCGAGAAGAAATCAAGTTTATTCTTTTTATCTTTCATAAAACTACCTCCATTTGCTCAATTAAGAATATTAATGAAGAACGTTATAACCAGACTGTTGATGAAATCCGCGAACATGCTTCCGACTATCGGTACGAGAAGATAAGCCTTTACGGACGGCGCGAACTTCTCGGTTATCGCCTGCATGTTCGCCATCGCGTTAGGAGTCGCGCCCATTCCGAAACCGCACACGCCCGCGCTGAGCACCGCAGCGTCGTAGTCCCTGCCCATCACGTTGAATACCACGAAATAGGAGAACAACGCCATGATTATCACCTGTGCGACCAGGAGCACAACAAGCGGAAGCGCAAGCTCTGCAAGCTGCCAGAGCTTCAGAGTTATCATCGCGATACCCAGGAACAGCGACAGGCATATGCCGCCGATGTCGTTTATCTCACCCATGTGGATATGGAAAGAACCGGTGTACTCGTCGATGTTCCGCATGAAAGCTGCAACTATCATCGAGCCGATGTAGACCGGGAACGTCATTCCGGTCAGTGAAAGCGCCCAGGAAACGACCGTTCCCAGACCCATCGCTATCGCTATCTGATACGCCGCCGGAGCGTACATGCTGACCGAGCGGTGGTGCTTCTGCTCCTCCTCGGCGAGTATGGTCGCGTCTTCTGAGACTGCGTTTTTCATCAGGTCGTGCTTGACTATCAGACGGCGCGCGACGGGTCCTCCCATCAGCGAACCGATTATCAGACCGAACGTAGCCGCCGCAGTGCAGAATGTCGTCGCGCCCTCGACGCCGAAATCCTCGAGCACCGGGCCGAACGCTCCCGACGTGCCGTGACCCCCAACCATAGGTATCGAGCCGGTGCACATTCCTATAAGCGGGCTGATGTCCAGCACCTGTGAAAGTCCAACAGCGGCGAGGTTCTGAACAACTATCAGCACGAACAGGCAGGCAAGGAAAATCACAAGGCTCAGCCCGCCCGCCCTGAGCACCTTCAGATTAGCCTGAAAGCCTACCGAGGTGAAGAACATCACCATGCAGACATTTTTCAGCGTTTCATCAAAGTTGAACTCCACAATGCCGAACACATAAAGCAGGCAGGAGACCAGCGCGAAAATCAGTCCGCCGATGACCGGCGCAGGAATACAGAATTTTTCAAGTATGCTTATCTTCTTTTTCAGAAAACCGCCTATGAACAGAACCCCCACAGCAAACGCTAGAGTCTGATACATGTCGATATTTAAAACGTGCAATAATATATCCTCCTTAATCTCCCCGGGTCACAAATAACGGCCTGCTGACCTCCGGAACAGATCCCGTGCTTACGGTCACGCCGTTCCACGAATAGTAATCCGCCGCCCCCTGATGGAACCCGCACGGAATATCCGTCACCGCGAACTCGATATCCGGCGCGGGTACGGTCATCGTGTATTTTATGCTGCTTGCGTTTTCGAAAAGCGCGGCTGTTACTGCGCGTACGCTCTCGCTGCTGACTCGGGCTTCCGCAGTGAGCACCGCCTTTACTCCGACCGTGTTCACTTCCTCGTCCTGACCGGGGTATGTACCCGCCGGGATCGTCATGCTGTAATAGCCAGGGTAGATTCCGGTCATTGCGGCTGCGGTGCGCTCGTCAAGCTGCATTATGCTGATGTCCGTGCTTTCGGCAAGCTCTGAAACCACTGTCGACGGCGCTCCCAGAATTACGAAGAACGCGTCAATTTCGCCGTTTTCAAGCGCCTGCGCAGACTCTGCGTAGGACATGTTCACCGTTTCTACAGAGCTGGACGGAATTCCAGCCGACAGCAGCAGGTACTCCGCGTTTTTGGCAACGCCGGAGCCTTCCTCGCCGACGGACATTTTACACCCCTTCAAGTCTGCAAGTTCAGTTATGCCGGAATCGCTCCGGGTAATTATCTGGAACGCTTCGTAGTACAGCCCCGCGACCGCCCTCACGCCAGTCACCGGGGTGCCTTCGAAATCTCCAGTCCCGCTGACCGCCTCTGCAAGCACGTCGCTCTGCACTATCGCCAGGTCAAGGAATCCCTCGTTCATAAGCCGCATGTTTGCCCGGGAGCCTTCCGTTTTCTTCACGTCGATCCCGCAGTCGTCAAGCTCTCGGAGAACGGTTCCGTATGCGTAATATATTCCGCCAGGATTGCCCGTGCCGAGTCTCAGCCCGGGCGGCTCCCCGCAGGAGCACAGCATGGTCAGCGACATTACGACCGCCGCAGCCGAGAGGAATATTCTCTTTATATTCAATCCTATACCGCCTTTCAATTCATCTTTTCATATCATTATAACATACAATCCGCGAAAATTCAACCTTAGTCAACGTGTGTCTTTCCTTATTCATTTGTTATTTTCATGAAGCGATCCTGCGGCTCTGTTTAAAAATAACCGAAGTTTTTCATTTATACACTGTTTATTGTTCCCACTTCTGTTTTTATTAGTCTGCGCATTCATAGATTTTCGCTATTTTGTATGTGTTTTATAGATATTTTCAATATTTTTCAAAAAATACTATTGCTTTTCGCATAATCATGTGTTATAATTCAGACAGCATATGGCAAATGGCTATCGTATGCGGTCATTTAATTAATTTTATCTATAGGAGGCAGAAAAAACGGAAAAAAAAGTAGTGCTAATCACCGGCGGTGCAATGGGTCAGGGAAGCTGAAAGCGCCGGCTGAAGCAGTCGGCGCTTTTCTTTATCCGGAGGATACTATGAAATTGCTTGTGACTTACAAAATGAAAAACGGCAGCGCCGAGGCTTTCCTGAGCGAGCTTTCCGGAATGGGAATACCGGAGATAATCCGGACTGAAACCGGGTGTCTGCGCTACGATTACTTCCTCCCCGCCGATGGAAGTACGTACTGCGTGATTCTTGTGGAGGAATGGGAAAGCGCAGAATTACAGGCGCTCCACCTGGAACAGCCCCACATGAAGCGCCTTGCCGATATAAAGCCGCGTTATGTCATAGAAACTGCGGTGGAGTTCATTGCTGAACAGCGGACTTCCTGCGGGTCATAAAGCTCTCAAAGCGGAAATGCCTGTCGAGGAAATCACCGCATATTCCGACCGCCTTGCCCATCGTGAACGCCGCAAGGACAGTGCCAATACCGAGCCCTTCAATGTGCCCCAGTCCGAAGAAAGTCAGCGCGGCGGTCACGGCCAGGCAGGTCACGTCGAACGCTATCTTGATTTTCGGATAGCCCACCTTTGTAATATCGGAAAGCTCCCGCGGGAAAAGGTCTGTCGGAACTATCGGAAGGCCGCAGCGGTTCGACAGAGCAATGCCCACGCTCAGTATAACGTAGCTCAGCAGGAACCATATCACGCGCCACGGCAGGCTGTCCGGCAGAATGCCGATCCAAAGTTCGTGAACGTCGAGGAGTTCGCCGAACACGAACCCCACTACAAAGCTGAACAGGTAGGACGGGACGAATTTCTTCCGCATTATCATCAGCGACAGAACAAGCAGTCCCTGAAAGATGTACGTCCAGGTTCCGAGCGAGAGCGCCGGGAACACCTCAGAAAACGCATACGGGACGCTTGAGATCGCGGATATTCCGGCGGCGGAATACAGCATCAGAACTACGCCGAAGCTGTTTATGAGCACCGCGAAAGGCAGAGCAAGCTCCCCGCTGAACAATGTCTTTTCTTTTGCCATGATATGTGCCTCCTTTTATTATCTTCCAGGTTTTATTTTAGCACTATCAGTTCCGCGTTTCAAATGTATTATTTTTATAATTCCATAGATTTTTTTGATAAAATGTGCTATAATACATATATAGGAGGATTGATATGAATTTAGATCATCTCAGATACTTTGTAAAGCTTGCCGAGGTACGGCACTACACACGCGCTGCGGAGCAGCTCTGCATTTCTCAGCCGAGCCTCAGCCACGCGATAAATCAGCTTGAATCCGAGCTTGGAGTGCCGCTGTTTGAGCGCACCGGCCGCAACACCACGCTAACCCGGTTCGGGGAGGAGTTTCTTGAATGCGCACAGCGCTCCCTCGGTGCGCTCGACGTCGGGATAGATTCGCTCCAGCGCTCCGCGAAGGGCGAGGGAATCGTGCGCCTTGGCTTTCTGCGGACGCTAGGCGTTGAGTATATTCCGAAGCTCACCGCGGATTTCCTCGCCGCCGACCCCGACTGCGGGATACAGTTCAGCTTTCATTCCGGGCTGTCAGGCGGGCTTATCGACGGTTTACTTCAGCGGAAATTCGACCTTGTGTTCTGCTCGGAGCCTGACCCATTACTGGGACTGGCTGCGGTGCCGGTGATGTCGCAGGAGCTTGTAATGATAGTTCCGAAAAACCACCCGCTTGCAGACCGAAAAAGCGTTGATCTCGCTGATACCCTGGAATATCCTGCGGTATTCTTCGCGGAAGGCTCCGGTCTGCGGAAGGTCATCGACAGAATGTACGAGCAGGTCGGCGGAGTTCCGTGCTCCTACATTGAGACCGAGGAGGACGAGGTAATCGCCGGACTGGTCGCCGCGGGATTCGGCGCCGCGGTCGTGCCGTACGTGGATATGCTCCAGAAGCTGGACGTGTCGCTGCTGAATATATCCTCCCCGCCATACAGACGGGATTTCTTCATGGTGCAGGACGATTCAGTATTCCTTCCGCCCGCCGCTCAGAGATTCCGCAGCTTTGTGCTTGGACGGGCATGGAACAAATAAAATCAAGGGCTGTCATCGCGACAGCCCATATTTTTTACCTATGAATGCTTTTCGGCTTTCGCTGCATTCTGATATGAGGGATACCATCCTCGTCGAACGGATCGGAAACCTGCACGAACCCAGCTTTCTCGTAAAACTGCTTTGCGTAAACCTGCGCCTCTATAGTTATAGGGAGCGCTCCGTACAACTCCCGGACAGCTTCTATTCCTTCGTTCAGCAGCACGGAGCCAACTCCGCAGCGCCTTCTCGCCGAAATGACCCTTCCAAGCGCCGGATCCCCAAACGCCGCTCCCGGCGGCAGTATCCTCAGATAAGCGGCTATGCCGTCAGAGTCCTCCAGCCAGAGGTGATACGCTATTTTGTCCAGACCGTCTAGTTCGTGATAGGGGCAGTTCTGCTCGACGACGAATACGTCCACACGCAGTTTCATGATGTCATACAGTTCGTCCGCCGTTAACTCATTATATTTTTTCAGTTTCTTTTCCATATTATAATCCTCCACTATTCAATTATAGCACTTATGGTGGTCTGTTTCAATACCCGTTTTAATCCATGACATATTTCTTCTGATTATAGGAAATGATTCAAACTTTTAGCGTTTATGCTATATCTTTTTCGTATATATGTCATACTCTTTTGATTATTTTACAGTTGTTGCGATTAATTAATATTGCTATTTGGTACTCGGCGTTAAGATACCGTTAATAATATGCATATCAAACGAATCAGATCATCGTTTCCTTAAAAACCTAATATTTCTCAACGTGTGAGATTGCCTAAACTGAACTGTTTTTGACGCATTTTTTCGTTTTGACACAAAACGATATTAATAAGCAAAGCTCGTTGCACAACAATTGATGTCATGATAGACATGAGTTTTGCAATCAAAAAAACACGCCGATTTCGCATAATATTACGGAGTAAGGGTATATTAAATCAAAACGCCGGATTTTATTTTTATTATTTCAAAGGGATTGATTTTTTTTTGTAAATGAGCTATAATAACCATGCAATTAACCACGTACAGGAGGATCCCAAAATGTTTAAAAACCAGGCAAACGGACGTAAGAATCTCTTAGGAATCAAAATGCGCGAAATTCGCAAGGCACGCGGAATTTCCCAGCGCCAAGTCGCTGACGACCTTGCAGAGCTGGGTCTAGTAGTTGACAAGAATGCTGTACAGCGTATGGAATCCGGTCAGCGCTTCATCACCGATATCGAGCTTATCACCATTTCTAAGTATCTCGATATCCCGGTAAACGAGCTGCTCGCATCCCTTACAAAGTAATTTTTGTTATCTCCCCCGTTTAAACGGGGGATTTTTTTTGTTTATTCTGAACGAAAAAAGTGTGCAGTCATAAAACTGCACACTTTGTTTTTACTGCTTTACAAGCACAGGAGCGTTTTGAATCTCGCGGGCGCTCTGATTCTTGAGCGAAATGGCTTCCTTATGCGGAACGTGATCTATTAACTTCATTGTTGTTTCTACTTTTCCGGCTGTTGTCTGCATTATCCGGAACTACTCCGTACAGGTCACGGAATGAAGCTCTCCCGCCGGAAATACAGTTGAAATCGGCGGCAGCTCACGCTATCCCTCAATGAAAGCGGTTCGCGGAATGGTGTATGTTCTCAAGCATTAGCAGCCCTCCGTAAGTCAATGTAATGCTCCGGCTTTTATTCTGCGTTCCTCAGCTCGATATACTTTATAAGCAGCTCTGCGGTGCTGTCAAGTCCGAGTTTGGAGGAATTCACCGTAATATCATAGCTGCGGGAATCGCCCCACTTGTTTTCGCTGTGGGTGTTGTGGAAGTACTTGCGGCGCTTGTCAGCCTGCTCCATGCGGATTTTCGCCTTCTCCTCCGAAATTCCCTCGCGCTCTGCGGTGCGCTTTATCTTTGCCTCGGTATCGCCGAGAACGAACACGCGTACCAACGCTGGATTCTCGCGGAGTATGTAATCCGCGCATCTTCCGATAACAACAAAGCTCTCGCCGGCGTCCGACTTCTGCTTGATGTAATCAAACTGCATCTGAGCGATGATCTCCTCGGGGGAGTTGCTGAAGCCGTTCACAGTGCGTGAAAAGAACAGGTTGCGGGCGCTCTCGTCGTACTTTTTAAGGTACTCTTCGCTTGCGTTGCTCTTCTTTGCTACTTCAGCAAGAATGTTGCTGTCAAGAAGCTGGATCCCGAAATGCTCGGCAAGCTTAACGGCTATGATGTGTCCGCCGCTTCCGAACTCGCGGCCAACGGTAATTATAAGTTGTTTTCCCAAAAATGTAGACCTCCTTCTTAATTACTCCGCCAGCCCGTGCTAAACCCTTCCGGACTGACGGAATGTCAATTCTGTCAGAGTCCGAGCTCTGCGCTGTATCTTACGAAGATCAAGACGGTGCATATCGCAAGTACGAGTACGGTTGCAGGTACGCACGCCTTGAGGTATCTGCCCCAGCTGATCGGGTGACCGTGCTTTGCGGAAACAGAGGTTCCGACAACGTTAGCGGAAGCTCCGATAGGAGTTGCGCTGCCGCCGATGTCAGTACCAAGGGACAGCGACCATGCGAGTACGGAAAGGTACGCAGGGTCGAGGGTGCCGCTTGCCGCTGCAAGTCCCTTGATGACAGGAACCATAGTTGCAGCGAACGGAATGTTGTCCACGATGGAGCTTGCAATTGCGGAAAGCCATACGATGATGATAATAACAAATATAACGTTGCCGCCGCTTATCATCTCGATGAAGTTTGCAACCAGCTCAAGTACGTTGGTCTGCTCAAGGCCGCCGACAACAACAAACAGTCCGATGAAGAACAGCAGGGTCTTGTAGTCGACCTTCTTTATAAGTTCAAGCGCGTGCTTTCCGGAGGTGATCAGCGTCAGCACGGCAATAACAGAGCCGATGAACGCAACGGTAAGTCCGGTCTGGGCGTGTGTGACGAGCATAACTACAGCGCAGAGGAAAATCACTATGCTGATAATGAAGCTGCGCTTGTCAGTGATCGCTTCCTTTGGGTCGGGCATGGAAGATATGTCGATCTGGGACTTTCCGGCTTCCTTGAGATCCTTTCTGAAGATGAGCAGGAAATAGAATACCACAAACACAAGGCAAATTCCTGCGATAACGCCGGTATTCGTCAGGAAGTCCGCAAAGGAATAGCCGAGAGATGTACCTACAATGATGTTTGGCGGGTCGCCGCACATGGTCGCGGAGCCGCCGAGGTTCGCGCAGAACACCTCTGAAAGTATCATGGGTATCGGGTTGAACTTCAGGAGCTGCGCCAGCTCTACAGTTACAGCCGCGAGGAACAGGATAACAGTGATACTGTCGATGAACATTGAAAGTATCGCAGACATCAGCATGAATGTGATGAACAGCGGAACTACCTTGTACTTTACAGCCTTGGCGAGCGTCATGCACAGCCAGCGGAAGAATCCTGCCTTAGCCATGCCCTCGACCATTATCATCATTCCTGCAATAAAGATGATGGTCGCCCAGTTGATACCGCTGGAGCTTTCCTCTGAAGCGCCTGCTGTGTACCAGAAGCCAGGCGTGAATATGTTCGCGATGTTCAGCGTCGACCATACCGCGTCAAAGCTCCTGAGGCAGATACCGAACACCATTACAAGCGTTGCGAGTCCGCAGCAAAGGGTCACTATGTGGCGCTCGATTTTGTCCATGATGATAAGCACGAACATCACCACGAATATCAGCACCGCGGCGATCTGTGCGATCAGCATCTGGTCATCGCTCCTGCTGAGCCCAATGAACGCACCGAAAAGCAGAAGCACTGCTCCGACCGCGCTCATTCCCATTACCGCCGGGCGGGACAGCTTGTCCCTTGCCGCCATTATGAACATTACGGCAAATACCACAACGGCAAGAATTGACGAAATTATCATTTTTCTCCTCCGTTTCGGGGCGTTTTCCCTGGCCCCCTTTTTTCGCACATAGAAAAACTCCCATAAGCTGCTTTATTTTGCACACCTTTGGGAGAGTTATTATATAACTTGTTTCTTAGCGCACCTCAATTTTAACACAAATACCTGCGGTTGTCAAGGTGTTTACATTTTATTTGTCAATTACTTCGTAGAAGTTACCCTGATTTAAATCTGCTTATTTGTCCATTATCACGAATACACGCTGGGACGGTCAGGGAATCTCTATGCCCTTTCGGAAAAAACGCTCCCCGCTATTTACGGCAGGGAGCGCGTATCAACTTAGTCTATCGCCTTCGCAAGTTCCAGCATGTCGTTGTCGATAATGCCCAGAATGTCGTAAACCGTACCCTGGAGCGCCTTCACAGTGTCGCCGTCGGCGCATGCCGGGAGCCTCATAACATACTTGTGATACAGCATCTGGTGCGTGGCGAGTATTCCGTAATTTCCCAGCACTGTGCTGAGATTTATCTCGTTCAGCGCGACCAGCATTTCAGGATACCTTTCCGTCTCCAGCTCCTTGAATATCGTGGTATAGAGCTGATAGTAGCCGCAGCCTTCATCATCGTCTATCGGTACTCTGCAGATCTCCATAACTACCACGCCGTCGTTGTCCGGACCCATTCTGTCCGGCGCTATGCGGAGCGTCTCAGTTCCATCGGAGCTGTCTATCTCTCCGGCGATGTCGTCGTTGGCAAGTAATTCATGCAGTTTTTCTAATATCGTCATGTGCTTTCCTCCTGTTAATATGCGAGTCTTCTGCGCCTGTTAAGCTCTTTAAGCGAATGGCTCTGACCTATCTTTTCATCTATCATGCTCAGCGGAGTCTGCTCGAAATTCTTCTCGCCGAACGCCGCCATCATCTTCTTCGCGCCGTTGTCGCCTTCCCTTGCAAGGTACTGGTGATTTACACGCGCCGCTTCATAGCGCGACCTGTCTGCAAGGTCGCTCATGGAACGCGAGCCGGTGTTGCGCCTCATGAGTATCTCCATCGTGTTCTTGTCGATACTGTGCTTGCTCTTGAACTTCTTCGCGGCATCTACGCTTCCAAAAATATCCTCGTAGCCAATTTCGCTGTCAGTCTTTTCACGCGCGCTTGAATTCATATGGGACACTCCCAGGTCTACCGCCTTGTTCAGACCCTTTGCAACCGTGCTGCTGACTCCTCCGGTCACGGCGGACAATCCGGAGCCGAGTGCGGAGATACCATACTTCGCGACATCTCCAACGCCGCTTCGTATATCCTGGTCAAGCGTGTTTCCGTAACCGCTGTGGGCGATTCGCATGTATTTCTGGTCGGCTTCGTCCACACCTGCGGTCTGACCAGCTTCGTCCACGCCATTCAGCTTATGCTTCTGATAGGAGTGTATGCCGAGCTTTCCGATGGTCGTTCCCATCTCGGCGACGTCTCCCACCGCTGACAATCCGGGAAGGTCTAAGCTACTAAGTCCCTTGGTAACGTATCCCATTCCGCTGTTTATCGCGTCCATTGAGTCAAGCGCCGCCTGCTGGCTGTTCCCGCGCTTGCGTGCGTCATGCGCCGACATCACCGAGCCAACCACGTCCACGTTGTCCCCGACTGCGTCGAGCACTTTCCCCGCCGACAACGGCTGCGCCTTTTTTGCCGCCTTCGCCGCCTTTGACTCCTCGTCGGTCATGAACTGCCGCTTTTCCTCGTCGTAATCCCTGAGAGCCTCCGCGCGGTGCTTTACATTTCCGCTGTATTCCCCGTGCTTCAGATCCTGGTCTGCCAGCGCGATGGCGTTCAGGGCGCTCGCTCCGCCCTTGCGCACCAGCCGCTTGAGGTACCGCTGATCGTCGTGGTCGGCGTACGCCTGCTTCTTTTCCTCTATCCAATCTGAGATATCGTCCTTTTTCTTCGACAGCCATTTTCCTGCCTTGACCGCCTTATTCTTCACCCAGGTTCCGCCTTTAACGGCTTTATCTTTGACCCAGCCTGCTCCAGATTTTATCTTTTCGCCGGCTGCCGCCGCTGTCTTTTTGAACCAGCCTGGCTCTTTCTGGGCTTCCGCTGCCTTTTTCTTGGCGCGCTCCTCTTTCTTGCGGCTCACCCACTGACCCAGCTTGCTTTCCTTTATCGCGGTGCCTGCCGATTTTGCCTTGTCGGACACCCAGTTTTTCGCGCCGGTCATGAACTTGCTGAACTTTCCTGGCTCCTTCGGCTTGAGGGCTTCCTCCGCCTTTTTCTTGGCGCGCTCCTCTTTCTTGCGGCTCACCCACTGACCGAGCTTGCTTCCCTTGATCGCGGTTCCGGCGTCCGTCGCCTTATCCTTGACCCAGTTTCCTGCGGACTTCGCCATACCCGCGATACCGCTTCCAACGCCTTTGAACCAGCCCTTCGTCTTGTTCACGCCGCTCTCAAATTTGCTTCCGTGGTACTTGTCGGCTATCTTCTCCTTGACTCCGCTCCTGAAATCGCGGAAATCATCCATCTTGTCGCGCACCCAGTCGTTTGCGGCTACCAGCCTGTCGAGGTGCTTGTTCCCAAGCGAAGTTCCCTCGGCAAACGCGGCTGTTCTCTTGGCGTCGCGCTCCTTTTTTTCAGCGAATTTCTTCTTCGCCTTGTCCCATGGAGCCCAGCCCTGCACCGGAGCGTTCTCGGAATTCACGGGAACCGAGAAGCTCCCCTGCATGACTTCGCCCGCCGCTACACGGTCGGCCTGCTGCTCAAGCGCAGGGTCGTCGTTGACCGCTCCGGCGACGCTGCGGCTTCCCTGCTGCGCGATGTGCGCCGCTTCGTGAAGTATGACCCGCTGACCATCCTCGCCGGAGGTGCTTACACCGCCGGAAAGGTGTATCTCCGCACCCTTTGCGTACGCCTTCTGCCCTAGTCCGCTTAATCCGTCGTCGCGGTAGACCTTCACGGAAGCCGGATTTATCCCGCAGCGCTCGCGTATCTTGTTCCCGAGTTCCTCTGAAAGAGCCGCCGGGCGGCTGTGCAGCGACGAAAGTCCGCTGCGGAGCATTTCATCGCTGCTTTTCTGCGGCGATTGCTGCTTCTTCGTCAGCATGGGCGATTTCTTTTTTTCTGCGTAGGTATTCATGATCTCCTCCTTACTGATTAAGTGAGCCGGATCTCTGTTTCTTTTCCGCGTCCATGCGCAGGGTCACTATGAAAAGCACCGCCGCTGCAATGAACGAGAATCCCATAATATTCGTTCCGGCGTTCCCGCCTGCAAGTATCGCGGAATAAAGCACCGGGCTGAACGTCTGCACTATGCTCCCGACTACGTTCAGCATTGCAAGTCCCTGGCTTACCCCTGCCTTTCTGACCGCCGGCATGTTGACGTAATAGTCGCTGGTCGCCGGAGTGCCGAAACCGTCGAAAAGTCCCAGCAGAGCCACGCTGACGAGCACGATCACAAGCGGCAGGTCTATGTTAAGTATCAGAACCGAAGCTCCCGCAAGCAGCAGCGAAATAACTACGCATGCGGTCCTTCCGAGCTTACCGGACAGGGACTTCAGCAGCGCCGGGCCTACGTAAATTCCCACCAGGCCGTTGATAAGATAACCGTAGGACGTGGTAACGTCGGGAAGCCCCAGCGAGCCAACGAAGTTCGGGAAAAACGCCACAACGAACATCAGCCCGACATTCATAGGTATCGCAACAAGCAGCGCGTATCGTATGAACGAGGGTTTCACCACCAGCGACAGAGCGCCGAATCTGCTGCCGGAGCTTTCCTTCTCGCTCTCGGCGCTGTTTTCCCTGAAAAGCTTCCAGGGCGAAAGCGCAAGCACCGCCACTGCGAACGCAAAAATGAACACGCCCGCAATAAGGTAGGAAGTATGCACGTTTATCGAGCTTGCAATGACCGCGCCGAGCGTTCCGCCGCAGGTTATTCCGCCGAGCAGACCTGCATTCAGCGCGGCGAGGTTGTCGGTGGTGTTCTCAGGAGTCAGGGAGCCGAGGGATACTATCGTATTGAGCGAGTATTTAATTCCGGCGAACCCTATACCTGAGCAGAATCTCAATATGATGAGCTGCTCCGGCGAGGAAGCGAAGAAGCACAGGAAATTCGCCGCCGCTGAGATAAGCGTGGAGACCGCGAACACCAGTTTCAGGTTCATGCGGCGGTAAACCGGGAGCAGAAGCAGCGAGCACAGCATAGTCGCGAGAAGCTCTGCGGTCATCGGTATCGAGGCCAGGAACGTGACCGAAAGCCCGAATATCGACTTGTTCCACTGCGTTATAAGCACGCTTGAGAACGGTATGCCGACGTACATTCCGGTATAAGCTATGAACGAACCCAGCCTCAGCACCGGAGCCACCGCCCCAGCCTGTATCTCCCGCGAACCGCGGAAGTTCCGGGAAATGCGCGTAAACAGCGCGTCCGGGAGCTTCAGCAGCTCGAATATCATGATGAGCGCCACCGCGAACGTTACCGCGAACACCAGCAGCATGCTTATCATCTTGTCGTCGATGTATTCCTTCGAGATCTCAACGTTTATGTGGGTATTCAGCCCGTCCTCGGAGCTGCCTATCTTCAGCGAAACGTTGTACTCGCTGCTGCGGGTCAGCACGTCGGAGGTGTCGGCGTATACGTTGACAACGCTTACGTTCCACAGCAGCGGGGAATCCTCCACCTTGCCCGCCAGGTAGTCCGCGAGGCCGTTCATTCGGTCGTAGGACACGCCCTTTTCGTGCAGGTCGTCGATTATCTCGCCGATGTAGGACGAAATTCCCTGCGCGCCTTCAAACATTACGTCCTTATACCGCTTCTGGTACTCGTTATAGGATATCATACACTGCACCAGAAGTCCCGCCATTATCGCAAGCACCGGTATCAGGAACATAAACTGATTCTCGCGCTGCTTATGCGCAATAGCCGCTGCCGGGTCGTCCGGCTTCTGCTCTTCCTCCCCGGTGACTGACCTCGGTATCAGAATAAAATATATCACCAGCAGTATGATCGTCGCGCCTATGCAGCACATGGTGACCATATCGCTGCTCTGGCGCTGCGGCTGGAGCTCCTCCTCAATATCGGCAAGTCTGTAAAACAGCGATACCGCGCCTATCTGAGCGCCTTCGCGGTCATATATCGGCTGGAGCATTACTTCGTACTCCCCGGCGCTGACCGTCCGGAAATCTGCTGACTCCACTCCGCTGAAATCAAGATTGTATATCACGCTCTCGTTCTGGAGCAGCGCGGCGTACTCCGCTTCACTGCCGCTTCCGGAATAGGACGAGTACAGGATATTACCGCTGACGTCGGTTATCGCCGTATTTACCGGCACCTGGTCGGTGCTTATTATCGCGAGCATGTCGCTCAGCACCTTGTCCATTCCGTAGAAGCGTTCTATCTGCTTGCCGTTTCTTATCGAGTTCTCTATATCCTCTACTATCTGCCTGGATACTACGCCGTAGTACTGCTGTTTTATCTCGCGGTAGCTCTGTGAAAACACCGCGTATATCAGCCAGGAAACGAACGACATCGCAATCGCTATGAACGCCGCAAACACCGTGAGTATCCAGTATTTTTTACCTGCTCTTTTTTCTTTCCTGATCATCTGATCTCCTCCCCCGTCATTCCGAACAGATTATCTTTTCGCATGCTATCAGCATTTCGAAGGACGGCTTATAGCCTATCTCATCGGCAACGTCAAGATTCAGCGTCAGGAACGGCGAGCTTACGTACTCCTGCTCAAGATCCTCCGGCACGGACCCGTTGAACACCGACCCGATTATATTCGAAACGAACGGCCCTGTACCCACGGCGTCGCGCGGATCTACGATCATCATTGCGGCCCCGCCCTTGACATACGCCGAACCTACCTGCGCCACCACCGGGATATTCGCGTCGTAGAATATCTTCATAAGCTCGGCGGCCTTCTCAACCGAGGGAATAACGTCCGTGTTGAGTATGTACGCGTCGACGCCGTCCTCCCGGACCATTCGGCGGTAAATGCTCTCAAGGCGATTGTAATACTCGTCCTCGTCGGCGAACGCTTCGCGCTCCAGCTTGTAGCCCACGATAGTGAAGCCGTTTTCCTCCGCGACGCTGGTGTAATCCGGGATCGCGCAGACTATCTCGTCGCCGTACACGGAACCTATCTTACTGAATCCGAACGTGTCGTAATAATACTGCATCTGTCTGGAATACGCCGAGGAATCAACGTGCGCCCAGTAATTCTTATTTCCTGAATCATCCGCCGACTCTATCAGCCCGGAGCCTATCGGGTCGGATACCGCATACATGAGCAGCGGGATGTCGAATCCGAACCGCTCGAGCATCAGCGACGGAGACGTACCCATTGAAAGTATCGCGTCTATCTCGTGATTTTCGATGTGCTTCTGAAGGCTCTCGCGTATCTCCTCCTCGGAGCTGACCGTGGTGTAATAATGCGCGGTCTTGTCGAACGCCATGTAGTCGCTTTCAGCGTTGTCTGCGAGCCAGTCCATCAGCGCCAGCGAGTCGGAATCTGTCTCCGGGTCGAACGGAAGCTCGCCATAGCTTATCCAGCCGTCGTCTTTCAGACTCTCAATAACGTAATACAGCATTCGGAACGTCTCGTTATACGGGTCGATATCCACATAGGCAAGAGTGAATTTCCCGCCGCCGGGCTTATGTATCGGCTTGCTCGCGCGGTTTATCGCAGTAAGGGCGCCGCTGCCGTCTATCTGCGCTTCCACGATGTTCCCGCCGTTTGCTCCATCGGCTCCGCAGCCGCTTAACATCATAAGTCCCGCCACGGCAAGAATAACAGCCGCAAATCGCTTCAGTAACTTGATTGCTCTCATGTTTTTCAGTCCTTTCAATGGTAAGCCCAGAATATATTCTCGTTAAGCGCCGTGAAGCAGGAATTCACCATCATACGCTGCGAACACCGGTTATCCGGAAGCACGAATCCGCATCCTATGCTTGCCTGCTCGGCGTACTTCGGGGTTATGTACTGCATGAGCGTTCTGCCTATCCCCTTGCCCCGCGCCTTCTCGGATATCACCATCGAGCCTATCTCGCCGTCGAGATGTATCGTAACGTACCCGACGCGCTCGCCGCCGCACAGCGCTCCGAATCCGGGGTTTTTTCTGATGCATTCGCTGATGTACGGCTCGTTGCCGAACTCCGGGCTTTTATACAGCGACAGTATGAACTCCACCCAGCTTTCGTCCAGCGGGACCACCGAAACCTCAGGATTCACCGCGGCGGGATTCGGGCGGTAATCAGCCGAATCAAGCACGTACTGCACGTACTCGTGCGCCGTCAGCTCCGGGAAGATATCCTTTATCTCCTGGATATAGGCGCAGCTGTTTACGTAGAACGTGCCTATATCCCTGCCTATCTCGCTGTACAGCTTAGTGAAATCCCCCCGGTCTGCAATGCTGAACAGCCAGTAGCCGGTGTTTGCCTCAAGCACCGCCGCAGAATCTCCGCAGAAGTAACGCTCGGCGTTCGATTCATTTTCCAGCGTTCGTATAAGAAACGAGTTCTCCCTCCTCCGCATATTCAGTCTTTCCAGCGCCTGAGTTGTTTCCATTCTTTTTGTTCCTCCTGAATAAATATACCGAACGCTCTATCCATGTCACAGCCGCCGTCAGCAGCAGTCCCGCTCCGGCGCAGAGCAGCACCATCATAAGCAGCGCCGCCGCATAGCTCCATGTGCGTTCGTTTATATAGCTGTCAGAAATAACAGCGGTTATTCTGTAATTTCTGTCATAGATCAGATTATCTATAAACGGAATATCCTTGTAATTTTCCATCAGCCAGCTATTGAGATCGTATATCTTGCTGAGCGCTACGCCTTTTTCGTTTACCGTGTCGAGGTCGTTCTGAAGCGACATCGTTATCTTCGAAACCGACTGCTGTATGATACTCCCTATGGTCACGCTGAATTTGAAAACGCTTATCGCTGCGTCAAGCGCGGACTGCATGCACACCGCCGCTGATATCACCAGAGTTCCCTGCCGGAACAGCTTCTCTTTTGATTTGCAGAGATGTATCATCATCAGCGCGCCGGTCAGCCAGCACAGGATCCCCAGCGCGGCAGACTGCTTCCGGTATTCCTCCGAGATATCGGAGAGCGTGTTTTCCACTGCGTCGCGGCTGATATCCAGAACCATGTAACCGCAGACCTCGTTTCCGCGGCCGAAAATCGGCAGGGTCAGGACATAGCGCCCGCCCGCTGAATCGTCGTAAACGGAATACACGCTGCCGCCGCTGAAATCTCCCACGCTGAACCGCGTTACGGGGCTTCCACCGTCGTTCAGGCTGTAAAGCTGGCGGCGGTCGCTGGAAAAGATGTACACTCCGTTGGTGTAGGAACAACAGCGGCGCACTCCGCTCAGAACCGAGCTGATGTTGTAGAAGTTCTCAAGGCTCTTGCCGTTTTTCACGCCGTACTCTATCTGCCGGGTGTATTCCTGGGATTCCACCGCAAGCCGCGTGAATATAATGTCGCTGTAAATGCTGCTGAGCTCCCCGGTTTTGACGTAATACGCGCGCTGAGCCGAGAACGCTATGAGCGTCCCCATCAGTATGGTCAGCAGGACTTTCAGCTTATTCATGCTATCACCTCTACCCTCGCTACGGAATGTTTATCGTCATTGCCGGGGTCATCGTGACCGAAACGACCCCTCCCCAGTTACACATGCATTTGCTGGAGTTATTCAGCGCCGGCTTGCCGCCCACAATCACCGTAGGAGAACCCGGTGCCCAGGGAGCCGCGCACGCCGGAATACACGGCATGGGAGTCAGCACACCCATCGCCGCTGCGGTCGCGCTCGCAACCGTGGGATTTGCAGGACTGCTGCACATTCCGAAAGTCATAGGCGGCTTCGGGATATCCATTATCGTGGCGAACGGCATGCTTCCTCCCACCGCTGTGGACTGGGACGTCACCGTAAGCGGCGCGGGAGCAGCTCCGAACGTACACTGACACACCGCTGTATTTACTGCTGGATTCCCCATCACTTACCTCCTGCGAATTTCAGTTTTCCTATATCCGTGCAGCCCCTGGGAGCCGCCTCAGCCTGTGCTGTAACTACCTTCCCGGACTTTTCCGCAATGAAGCTCAGCCTGTAATTTCCGGTCTGCGCGTCCGGTCGGAACGTCCCCGCCAGCAGCAGGAAGAATTCCCCGTTTTCGCCGCAGCGCAGCCGTATAAGCGGCTGTGCCGTTTCGGAGCGCTGGTGCGCGTATTTCAGCGGGCTATGAACGGAGCACAGCCCGTCCCGGCTTCCGGTGAACATTACCAGCTCGGAGGTCTTTCCGCTTCCCAGAAGGAACAGCGCAGGCAGCGCCGGCGCGCCGGTCTCCTGGAACATTCGCACCTCTGAAGCACCCGCTTCCGAGCGCTCCTCCGCGACCCGGAGATTCCCCGCCGCGCGGACTGCGTACACCGTTCCGAACCCCGGAGCGCTTCCGCACACAGACGGGTATCTGTCAGCGGCGGGGTGCCGCCTAGAGGGATTCAGCGCAACGTATGACACGCTGTCCAGGGCGCTGAACCTGGAATGGTCAACTGTTATCACCGCCTGCTCCTGCTGATAGCCCGGAGCCGTTACAGTTATCGTATGGTCGCCCTCCGGCAGGTCAGTCAGGACAAAGTACCCGCCGGGCTTGTACTCATGCTTTATTACGGCTCCGCCTTCACGGAACGAGACTTCGCTCCTGGTCAGCAGCCTGCCGGAACCCGCGTCGCTCAGGCGGAACACGCAGGACAGCCTTTTAATTACCATTCGGCTTCACCTTTCTGTCAACGGAAGGATTAGTATTGAACTGCGCAGACGTAATGCGCGGAGCAGCGCTCCTGACGCGGTTGGACTGCATGAAAACCTGCGATATGTCCACCGCAAAGGACGGGCGTATCGTCTTGCTGGAATTGTTCCACACCCGGGACAGCTCCTCCCCGTTGAGCTTGATTATTTCAAGCAGGACAGGCTCGGTCTGCTCCGCAAGCGAGCCTACAAGGTGCTCCGGAGGTATCGACGGCACGTCCCGCACCACCTGCATCGCCCTGCCTAGTATGCGGTATTCGTCCGCGCATTTCTGGATTGCAGGAGCTTTCGAGTGCGCGGATATCAGCGCGTGGAGCTTCATCTGCATTGGCGCGAAACGTTCCTGCGACGGGTCGTCAGGGTCGGGCTGGAATCCGGTTCGCGTGCCGCTGTCCTTTACCGTCTCGATGTTGTATATCCATATGGTGAGCTGGAAGTCCTCCGGCGACTGCGGTTCGCACAGACCGATGTGTTCCTTTTTCGCCACCGGCTCGGGAGTAAGTTCGCTGCGCAGGAGCGCCGCCAGAGATTCCCCGGCTTCGTATATTGCGGTGTATTCTGTCATTTTCAGCCCTCCAGGAACTCGCCGAACGGCGAATAGATGTCAATGTAGTATTTCCCGGCTGTCACGCCGTTTTTGTAGAAAATAATCTCCGCGCGGTTTACTCCGCCGGTCTGCTCCGGCGCTTTAAACTCCGCACCGCCCAGGCTCTTTCCTGCGCAGCTCAGCTTGAATTCAACAGTATCTCCCTCGGATATTTCGAAAGGGTACGCGGAAATTATCAGCCTTACTTTTGTTCCGCTCCTGCGGACGAACCACAGACCTTCTCCGCGAAGGCTACCGGGAAGCGCGCTGTGAAGGGCTTCTGTCAGACCTTCTCCGGCTCCGCTGGCTGAGGTCAGCGCTCCGCCGCTCGCCTGGTCGAGTTTCAACAGGGCGACGGCGTAGTCCGCCTTTTTTTGCAGCGCTTCCAGCCGTGCCTCGCCGTAGGTCTGCCGGAGCCGCTCAAGCTCCGACGCGCTCACCGTGCCGACCTTTGCTCCGGCGGCCGCGCTCTCGTAGTCCTCCGCAGCGCTGACGTACCCCCGCAGCGCTTCTCCGAGCGTATAGTACCCCTGAACAGCCGCGTTGTACTGCGCTGTAAAATCGCTCTGTTCCGGGGAATATTCCGCGCCTTCCGGGACGTATATCGTTCCCGGGCTGCCCCAGTCTGAAAGCTCATCCGCTGACAGCTTCAGAGCGTCAGTTATGAGATACGCGCTGCTGAAATCAAAGTCGGAACTCAACGTTTCTCCGGTCTGCGCCTCGATTTCAGATTTAAGCGCGCTTATGTCGAAAAGCAAGCTTTGCAGCTCGTAATACTTGTCGTCCCGGAGCTTCTCCGCTTCGTCACGCTCAGCCTTGGTGCATTCGCCGACGAGGTATTTCCCGTACATTTCCGTAGCGGTTTCTTTAAGCTCTGAATAAAGCTCCGAACCAGCTTTCAGCCGCTCAAGCAGCAGGTCGTAATTTATCAGCTTCTCCGCAAGGGAATACTCCATCGTGGAATGCTCGCTGCAAAAGCTGTTATAAAGCTCCATGCGTGCGGCGTACAGCTCAGCCGCGGTTTCTGAGCGGGATTCGGCAGTTTCGGCTTCCGATGTTCCCGGTTCGGTTTCGGGGGCGTTCAGGGCGTTCTCAAATTTTGCTGAGATCTCCGCCAGGTCTGCGGAAGATTCCTGCATTGCGGGAGCCGTGACGTCGCTGCAAAATAAGCCGTACGCCGCCGAATGCGCGGTCAGCAGCAGAGCCGCAGTTACCGCCGCAGCGGCTGATATTCTACGCTTCATCGTCTCCCCCTTTGAACCCCAGGCTCTCGAAATCCCTGATGTCAAGCCCTATCTCCTCGAACAGCCGTTCAATGTCGCCGCCGTACTCATCGTCTGAGCCGCCCGCGCTGTCCGCAGGAGATTCCGGGGCGGTTCCCGCGGCGGCTGAGTTCATCAGCAGCACGCCGTCCGGAGACGTCCACCAGTAACGCACTGCGCCGTTTTCTGCGGATGCCCAGCACTTTACGTCAGACCCGGAAACCCCCAGCGCTTCCGCAATGCCCGGCAGCGCGGAGTCCACCTTATATGCGCCCTCCGCCGGGATATCCTCTGCGGATCTTATTTCCACGGAAATCCCGCCTACCGGAACAGCGTACACCGCGCGCACTTTCGCCGGAACATCTCCCTCTGCGAAGCTGCATTCCAGCACTATTCCGCAGTCCACCGTCAGTAAGAAACCGTCCTCCTGCACTGTCCGGACTGCCCCTGGGAACAGCTCCGCAGCCGCGGAAGCCTCCATTCCGGCTATTGCTCCGTACGCGATATCGCCTCCGCTGAACTGTCCGGAATACACTGTGTTCCCCGCCGCGTCGGTGAGCGTTCCTGTGCCCTCCGGAATGTTCCCGGCAAAGCAGCCGTCGTATTTCATTCCATTGGGGTAGGTGCGCACCGCGGCTCCGGAAACGCTTCCGTCCTTGAATGTTCCAGTGGTAACGGTTCCGTCGCTTCCGTAGAGGGTACCGCTGCCGCTGCAGAGGCTCTTTTCGAACTCGCCGCTGTACACGCGCACGCCGTTTTCATACAGCGTTCCCGTGCCGGAATACTCGCCCATTTCAAAGCCGCCGCTGTAGATTTTCACGCCGCGCTCATCATAGAGAGTTCCCTCGCCGCTGTACTTCCCGGCGGTGAACCTTCCGTTATATTTCAGCGTTCCATCGGGGTAGTACTCAAGCGCTTCCCCGTGCGGGACTCCACCACTGAATCCTCCGCTGTAGTGCAGCGAGCCGTCGGCGTAGTTCTCCTTGCCCACTCCCTCGGGAATTCCGTCCGTGAAGTTCCCTGTGAACAGCACCACGCCGTCCTGCGAGATCGTTCCGCTGCCCTGGAGCACTCCGTTTCTGAACTCCCCGGAAAACGTCCTGCCGTTCTCCGTCAGTTCGCCGGAGCCGTTGTATTTTCCGTCCGCGAATTCGCCGCGGTACAGCACCGTGCCGTCCTCAAGGTACAGTATCCCGCTTCCGCTGTACTGCCCTTCGGAATAATTCCCGGAATATTTGTTCCTGCCGTTTTCCCAGTATTCCTCGCCGAATTCCTCATATTTACCGTCTTTCAGCCTGCCTTCGAACCGGAGCTCATCAAGCTCTTCTCCGTAGTATATCCTGACTCTGCCGGAATAACTGCTCAGCGCGGCGTCATTCCCGCGGAAGTCCCGGACCCACCACCAGCTGGTAAACAGCGGATGAAGCAGGAATACGTACACCAGCGGGATCGCCACGAGCAGCACCGCAACAAGAAGCACCAGCGACTTTGCAACGTATATGCTGCCCCAGTCGAAGTAATCCTCGCGCTTTTCGGGTTTGCGCTTCGCGATCTTCGGGAGCTTTTTCACAGCGCCCGGTATCGCCGTCGCGACCCTTCCGGCGCTGAACATGTAATTTATCTTGCTGTAAATCACCCGGAACGGGCGAAGTAATGCATTTTTCAGCACACGGATCGTCAGCGCGATCCCGCTCGAGATCTTCTTGATCATGCGTCATTTCCTTCCATGAGGGGTATTGCTTACGCCTCGCTGCCGTCGTATATCCGGTAGGTCAGCCGGCGCCGCCCGGAATTAATGTTGTGTTCCGCTAGGTAGAGGTAGTTACGCGCCGCGCCGTCGTCCGGAGCGTATTTCACGATATCCATGAAGCGCGTCCGGGCTGCGGTGAAATCGCCGCTCTCAAACAGCGATACCGCCTTCGCGAACTCCGCGCTGAACTGCTCCTTCAGCTTTATCAGCGCGTAGGGGTCGCTGTCGAATATGTCGTACAGGCACTCACCCGCGATACCTGGGGCGGAGAACTCCCCTATGCGGCGGCTGCGATACCTTCCCTGCGGCAGGGTGCGGAACGCATCCCCGGTACATACGATGTACAGACTGCTCCCGCTGCACAGCTTCTCTATTTCCTCGGCCTCGGTGATAACTCCGGACACCGCCGCCGGCTCCATTCGCTTTTCGTCGCCAATAAATCCAAGCAGCACGTCGCCTTCGCTTATCACTACCCTGACGTCGGCGGTGCGCCTTCCCTTTTTCCTGCCGACTTCGTTGTACGCCGCCATTGCTTCGCGTATCCGTATCGCTGCGCGTACCGCGTCGTCAGCGCTGTTAAATATCGCGCTCAGTCCGTTGTACAGGAAGTTATACGCCGTTCCGCTGAATTCTCCGATTATCGGTATCATCTGCTCAAACACGCCGTTTACGCTCTCGAAAATATCCTGCGACTCCATCATGCTGCCGGTATCCGACATCGTGAATCTCAGCAGCAGCACCGCCATTCTGCGTTTGGAGTGCAGAGACTTGTCAACTCGCTCTATCTGGGTCTCTCCGAGGTTTTTCAGAAAGCTCAGCGGAACGAATCTGTAATAGGAATTGTTCAGCCGCTCAAGGCTGGTGGTTTTGTCAACGATGTGGTCGGAAAGCGCCCTGACGGACTTCGACAGCTCCTCTATCTCGTCGCCTGTGCGAATGTCGATAGGCGCGTTATACTCGCCGCAGGCTATCCTGTCGACCGATTTTTTCAGCCTGCGGACCGCCCCCGCGGTGATATTTTCGATAATCATGAAAATCACGACAAGCACAACTCCGCCGCCGACAAGGAACATATTAATAAGCGCCTGTATCTCCTGGACTGCGCCCGACAGCGCGCTTATGCGGATCCCGACTACCATGAAAACATCGTCGGAAGTTACCGGCAGGGAGATTTTCCGGACAAGGAACAGCTTTCCGCCCTCCGTGCCGCTGGCGGTGACGAATTCCTCGCGGCCGGTCATGCCCTGAGCCAGCGCGGAGAGGTTCACGCCGTACATCAGGCGGTCTGCGGGGATTCCGGAGGGATACAGCTCCGTGGAGGCTATCAGCTCAGCGCGGGAGCCGTTCAGTCTGACAAGGTGCACCTGCGGCTTTTCATCGTCGCCGCTGAATCCGTCCGACGGGTCTGCGGCGGCCGCTGCCTCGCCTTCCGCGGCAAACAGGTGTTCGTACTCGCTGTACTGCGGCTTCCCGCCGATAACGCCGCTCATAAGATCCTGATAGCTGTTTGCGATGAGCTGCGCTTCATGGCTGTAGTTTGCAGTAACGATATTCTCCACCTGCGGAATTATTATCAGGTACGACAGTGAGTACAGCACCATGAATATCAGCATTATCATCAGCAGCGACTGCCGCAGCAGTATCGAAAGGTGCATTTTCAGTATGCTGACGTAAAAATCCCAGGTCAGGATAGTAAGCAGTATCACCGCCGCAGCCGTTCCTGCAAGCGCCAGTATCGAATTTATCTGCGCTCCCCGGTCGACCTCGTCGGTGTATATTCTGGACATCACTGAGAAACTTCCGTAATACAGCCTCTCGGTTTCACCGCGGATAGTTCCGAAAATGTTGCCGGTTATTCCCACGGAAATATCCGTGAAATCCGCGGTGGACAGCGCTTCCTCGGCGTTGATGATACGGCTGCCCGAAACCGCCGCCGACATCGAAAGATCCTTTGACAGCGTGTAGATATCACCGTCGGCGGAGTTCATCATGTATACAAGGTCGATCCCGTTCCAGAAGCGGTCGAACACCGGAGAGCCGGCAGGCATGTCAAACTCGCGCGTTCCGGAGATGCTCAGCACGGTAAGTCCGCCGTTTCTGCCAAGCACAACGCTGCCGTCCGTGAACGCGTACGCGCCGTATATCTCCGCGTCCGGAAGCCTGTGACCCGCTATTTTCGCGGCTGGCTCGGAGTTGTTCTTCAATGCGGAGAACACTTCGGCGGTTCCGTTATCAAGCAGCGCGAAGTACACTGCGTTGTCGTCCTCGCTGAACGACGACACAAGCAGCGTCCGGGCATTCATCAGGCAGGAGACCTTCTGCGAGAACACCTCCCCGGCATAGGTTCCGTCCTCGTAGAAATTCTGAATGGATACCCTGCTGATGAACAGCGTTTCCGGGTCGTACTCGTATACCGTGAGGTATATTCCCTTATCGTGCTCGACGTAAATCCCGGAAACGGTGAAATCACCGCCGAAAACCGCCGGGTCAAGCTTCTTTTCAAACAGCCGCTTTCCTGTGGAATCCACGCACACAAGCTCCATTCCGGTGCTTGTACGGTTCACGTAATAGATATCTCCCGCGCGGTCCAGCGCGTACGCCGAGCTGACCGGATTCTCCGTCATGCCGCCGAAGCCCAGCCCGAAATTGGAGGTACCGATCAGCACCGCAGCTCCGGCTGTGCAGAACACCAGCAATATCACGATAAAGCTGATCACTTTCTTTGCCATGTAACATTCCTCCGTTTTCTGAATGGGTCTACGCACCGCGCCTCCTGCGGCGCTTTTTTATACTTCCCCTCAGCCGCCTGCCGAGGTACTTCATAAGGCTCTCTTTCAGGTACGCTTCCCGGGTTTTCTGCGCTGACGGCTGTATCTCCCGCCATGCCGCGTACGCCGCGGTGCAGCTCCGGAAGCCACCGGAGCACATTTTTTCTATGTATTCCGCTATTTCGTCCGGGAAATATCTGTCGGTTCGGAACATCATGCGCAGCATGCCGCCCAGCCGCTTCGTCCGGAAATTCGCGCCCGCAGTGCGGTCAGGGTCGAGCAGCATGTTGAAATATACCTGCCCCTCCGCCGCGTTCACTACTGCATTTTCACAGGTAAGCCCGCACGCCGCCGTCCGGTCGTCGATAAGGTCGAACTCGAGCGCTCCACGCAGCAGGCTGTCAGCCAGCCCGAGGTTTGTATCGTAATCCCCGGAGCGCTCTGCGAAGTACTCCGCGAACGGAACTCCGCTGCGGTAAACGAACACCGCCGAAAAACTCCCGCTTGAAGTGATAAGTCCGCGGAAGCCCCTGAACCGCTGTTTTTCCATTGCGCAGAAAAGCTGCAGAAGCTCCCGTATATAAACCATACTGCTGTATTCGTTCACGATGTAAACCGTGCCGTCGTTCACCGTGACATCAGAGCAGAGCGCCGCTTCAAATCCGCTGTGGGAACTCAGCACTTCCGTGACTTTGTATTTTCCGCAGTCGATAAGTCCCTGCATGCCGAAGCCCTCCCTGATGTGGTTTTACTCCCCTACAAGCACAAATGCCGAGGTGCGGGTCTCGCCGTCAGCGTTGCTGCGCGCGATGACCTCGTATGTTCCCTCCTCCGAGGGCGCCTGATAAAGTCCGTTGTCGTCTATGCTGCCGCCCTCCGGGTCGCTTACCGACCACGTTACCGACTTATCCTCCGTGCCGTCTACCTCCGCAGTGAAGCGAACTCTCTCAAGCGGTCGCAGCTTCTGGATATCCGGCGTTATCTTTATCACCACGTTGTCCCTGCTGCGGAACTGCGCGGTGTCACGGGTCGGTTTGTACGCGAACCAGCGCACCCTTACGCTGTGACCCTCGACGTAATCAGATAGCCGTATGCCTATTCTGAAAGTACCCTTATCCGGGCTGAGGAGCGCAGCCGCCTGTATTTTCGGAACTCCCTTTTCGCCCTTCGCCGAGAATATCTCGCCGTCACCGAAAAGGAGTCTGCGCCCGCCGTCATCGTCGTACTCCACAGAAACGTTTATACTTACGTCGCCTATGCCGAGATTATGCGGGATATCCTCCGAAAAGAACTTTGCGTTGACGCGTATCGCCCCGGATATCGGGATATCTACAGCGCCGGATGAGGTCGCGTAGTCGTACGCCTCGGCGGACGGTATGCCGAAATGCAGGTCGAGTCGGTCGTCGCGCCGGCTGTAGCTTGCGCTGACCTGCGGCTTCTGCCAGTATTCGAGGGTCTCTACATTCGTGGACACGCCGCCTTTCAGAAGGCTCTCTGGTCTTCCGGGAACCGCCGCCGGCTGAGCCGTACGCGCCGCCTGTTCGCCGGAAAACGCAGTCACAACCCGCTGCCCGAACGGAAGCGGCGTGATGTGCCGGATAATAAACCCGGTGCCGATGTTCATGCAGTCCACCTTTGCAAGGTAGATGGGGGTATTTTCTCCGCCGAGGTGGCGCTCCAGCGTGCTTATTCTCGTATCGCGCATAAGGGCGCAGCTCTCCTCGTCGCGGCAGAGGTAGACCTCTGGGGCTTCCGTGCGCACCTTGTCGGTGAAATCGCCCATCTGAACCGAAAGGGTCGCGCTTTCCTTATGAAGCGGCACCGAAATATCGGAAGCCTCCGCGCAGTTCAGCGTGAAATCAACATGGAAAACGTCCTCGCCAAGGGAGGTGTCCTCCGTGAAGCTGAGCCGCGAAGCCTCGTCACCGCCGGAATGGAAATAATCCGCGCTGAACGAATACGCAAACGACACCTGGGGAGAATCCGCGCCCTTCGTCACGATGAAGCGCACCGTGATCTCATCGCCGGACGCCGCCAGCTTCGGAACCACCCGGACTATGCGCAGTCCGTGAGAGCTGTAGACTACCGAAACGCTGTTCACGCCGGCTCCGCCGTATATCTCGGTCAGGTCGGGCTCATCTGTGGAGAGATACAGCCGGTAGCCCTCGCCTATTTTGTTGAACTGCTCGCTGGTGCTGTCAGCCGCGCCGATGTTGTTGACCGGTTCGCGGTTCTCCTGTGCGTATTGCAGGCAGAGGTACGCGCGGTCAGATTTCTCAAGGCTCTCGCAGCCCTCGACCATGCGCAGCTTGCGTATCACCGGGGCGCTCACGCATATCTCGCGACCCATGTAGTCAAGCGCCATTCCGGTCTCCACCGAGAAGGAAACGTCGTCGTTCCGGTAAACGCCCAGCCCGCAGACCACGCCCGCGCCGTACAGCGTCCGGTTCAGCAGTCTCCGCTTGTTGTTGAAATACCGCTGCTCGGTCTCGAAATCCCTGGCGGTGAGCATTTTTCCGTAAAAATACCTGTTTCTCTCAAGCGGAAAGAAATTACTGTTGTTCATCGTTGTTTCCTCCTAAAATAATGTCCCCGGTGATACTGCCTGCGTCCGCTTCGGCGCACACATAACCGCTCAGCACTGAATTTACGCCAAGGTAGGTGTGCTGCTCAAGCACTACGTTGCGCTTCAGCACCACGACTTCGGCTTCCGTGTAGGCTGGGATCCTGTTTTTCAGCCGCTCTGTGAAAAGATTCGCTTCGCGGGTGTCGGCAAAGGTCTTTTCCGGCAGCAAAATGTAGAATTTATACGGGTCGCTGCCGAACAGCCGCTGGTATACCTCGCGGTCGCCGCCCTCCGCAGCCAGCTTCCGCACGCTGAAATACTCGATTATATTCGGGGTCACGCCGTACTCCCGGCTTATCCACTCGGAAAGCCCCCGCCGCGTGCCAGTCATGCGGTATTCCGATACTGCATGACGTATCTTCTCACGGAGCTGCTCATCGCTGAGATACGCCGACGTTTCGTCCGTGACCCAGCCCGCAAGGTACCGGAGCATTTCGCCCCGCGCCGTGCGGTAATCCAGCGAGCTTCTAGCCTTCGCAATGCGCTGATCCATGTCGAAGAAAATACTGTCGAATATCGACATGAACCGCGTCATGAAGCCGTTTTCTCCATCCTCTGCTCGGTAGGCCTCCGGAAGGTGATCCATCATGCTCTCGCTTTTCAGAAGCAGCTTGATTTTATCAATGCTGACCGGGTGCTCGTCGAGTATGACGATATCTATCCTTACCCAGATATACCGCCCGCGCAGGTCGGCGAGGCCGTCCGTGCAGTTGGTGAACAGCGGCGTAAACAGACCGTCCAGCAGATTCAGGCGTTCCCCGGCTGGAACCGTATCGTCGTGCAGGAAGCTGTCAAGCTCGAATGTCCTGCCGCCGGCACTCACTATCGTGGAATCAGCTGCGTAGGCGCTCACGCGCGCCACCGTGTTCTCGCCGTAATCAGCGGATATCTCAAGGCTCCGCCAAAGGAACCCGTGCTCGGTGGAATCCTGCGAGCCTGTCACCATCGTGCAGCCGGAAATCCCGCTGTCAGACGTCACGCTGCCGCCGCTTATGGTCATGCCGCTCAGCAGGCACCGCTGCCACTCAGAGGGTCTGTTCAGCGTTATGTACAGTCTTGATCTGTTCAAGGTCGGTATCCCTCTCTTTCAGCCCGGTCAGTTCCCGGAGGAAATCAACTCCACTTTGCCGCAGCACGCTATCGCATGGGGCGGTATGGATATTCCGGCAGATGTTTTTTTACAGTCGGGGCGGTCAATATTCATGCGCAGGCGCTTCACCGCAAGTACGCCGTCCACGCTGCACAGCCCCGCTATAACGGCGGATTCACGTATCGGCTCCCCGAATCGGCTTCGCCCGTCCGCGCCGTAAACGCTGAACATCTCATGCAGCTTCTTTTCCGCGTTATCTATCACTCTGCCGACCTCGCCGGAGCCGCACGCCAGCTCGGCGCTTATGTTCACGCGGACATACGCCGGAGCTGAGGTTTTTAATTCCACCGTCAGCAGGCGGCAGCGCTCCATATGCGCCCTCACGGCGGCAAGGAACCTTTCGTCAGGCTCCGGGAATTCGCCGCGGCTATAGGGCAGCACCGCGAGCGTCACGGTATTGCACAGCCGCTCTGCGGGGGCGTAGGGGTCGCCGGGGTCAAAGAACGGAATTGCCCTGACGTCCGCCACGCGCAGCCCCGGCGTTCGCAGCGCCGCTTTTCGGAAGTCCTCCGCGGAAACCGCCCTCTGGCAGTCGGAAAGCTCCGCCCGGAAGCGCCGCAGAGCCGCCGAAGTGGTCTCCCGGAAGCGCCCGCCGCAGCAGCTCAGAGGCTGCTCCACCGCGCAGGAAACTTCCGCGCCGGTTATTTCATGGAGATTCCCGGCGGCGAGGTTTCCTGCGGCTCCCTTCGTGAGCGAACAGGATATCACAAGGATATTGTCCGTTCCGACCGGAGGGGCTTCGCCGTTCTCGTTGTCGCCGAAAACTATCCGGCGGCGCTTCTCGTCAAAGCTGAACGCCCTGTCGAACTCCCCGGCAAGCGCCAGATCCTCCGTGAACGTGTATTCATTCCAGCGCGGGAACTCGCTGTCGGCTCTGTCCCGCACCATTATGCGCAGCTCCCCGGTAAGCACGGTGCCGTCCGGGTCAAACGGGAACTCCTGGCACGGAAGCCCGTCGGATGAAAAGCACATTTTGCCGGAAAACTCCTTTGAATAGCTGATAATCCTGACGTTAACCGCGCCGTCGTCAACAGCGGCGTACTGCGAAAGTCCGAACCTCACACGGCTTCCCTCGACGGTGAATTCCGGCTCAGGGACATCGTACCAGCCGTGTTCGTCGCGGAGCATTACTACGTGCTCTCCCCGCGCCGCAAGGACATCGTCCGCCTCGGCAAAGCCGCCGTTAAGCCTGGTTTCCGTACAGACGCACCCGCGGGTTTTCTGGGTCAGCGTAAGAACATTCGTGTATATTCCCGACAGCAGCGGCATATCCTCGCAGCCTGCGTATTCAATGCAGGCGCGAAGCCACACGCCCTTTTCCGGAAGTCCTTCCGAATACTCTCCGATATCGCCGCAGCCAAGGGTCAGCCTGCCTGAAAACGACATTCCGTGCGTAAGGTCGCGCCTGACCTCGCAGGGAGCGAAACCCGCCGGCGTGGAATACTCCCACCTGATATCCCGGGGCGCGCCGGATTCGTCCGCGTATGGATTCCTTGCAACAGCGCAGCGCTCCGACGCTATGAAGTCAAGCGATATCTCTTCCTGCGCGGCGGTCAGCTTTATCAGGAGGTAACGTCCGGCGCAGTCAAGTTCCGCGCCGAAGGGATAGAATACCGCGCCCCGCTCCCCGGGAAGCCCGGTCACATCAACGTAACCGCCCGGAGATTTCATGTAGATTTTAGATATCTGCGCGTCCTGGCGGCGGAATGGCTCGGTCAGTGTGAACTCTGTGCCGTCTGCTGAATGTGCCGTGCTCCCCGCAGGCAGAAATTCCGGCGGCGCTGCTGGGATCAGCTCCACAGCCGCGGGAGCCGCTTCAAGCGGCTGAACTCCCGCCAGCCGGAGCATCGCCTCGCGGGTGCTGTCCGGAATGCGGTCGAGAGTGTACTGCTGCATTTCCTTGAGCCACGCGAACAGCTCTATAACTGTAATGCCGGGGTCGTGCTCGTTGAAATCGGTCCATTCCGGAAATATCACCGGGATACGCCGCTTCGCGGCCTCGACTATTTCAGCGTAATTCTGGTCGTCCAGCTTCGGCAGGCTTATCATTGCAGACAGCTCCTCTCATTTGGTATTGCGGCTAAATCCCCGCCGCGCCGTCGATCCTGACGGTATGTACGCCCGTTTCAGGCAGGAAATACTTGTATTCCGGTGCGCGGTCAAGCGGTATCGCCCGCACCTCGCCGTCCTGCGAATACTCCCCGGTGAGCAGCACCTTCGACGTATACGCAATGTTGCCGATGTTCCTCAGCGCGGCGTAAACGTCGGATTCGCACGGCACGCTGCCGATGCGGGCGCTCCGGCTTTCAGTGAGCCTGGACAGCGCTTCCGCGGCTTCGCGCTCCGTCTGCGCGGCGAATGCGATATCTTTGATAACCACGGATACCTCCGCGCTGATTTTCAGCGGTTTCGCCGGAACAACCGCCAGACCGCCCCCGGCGGCGGGGATACCGCAGGCGCGCTCCCTCAGGAATGCTTCCACCCGACGGCAAAGCTCTGCCGCGTAAGCGGAAGTTCCCATCTCGGCGGGCTTTACCACAAGAGTCACGAAGCCGCTCTGCTGTTCTCCACGGCGGTTTCTTCCCGGGAAGCACTTCACCTCGCCGACCTCGGAGAATTCCTCCATTACAAGGCTCTCGTGATCCCGGGCGGTCACTGCTCTTCCGCCGTGGCGTATCCGCTGCGCGCCGATCCTGCGTATCGTTTCGAGGCTCTGAGCCGCGCTCCCGCCGCAGGTCGGGAGGATATTCGTCATGCTTTCGATGAACGGAATTCCGGTGATAAGTCCGTCAAGCGCGCCCGCCGGAAGATTACCCGCCGTGCCGCCGCCCCAGGAATAGTCGACGATCATCTCCGCGTCGCTGGTGTACGCCGGGATACGCCCGCATGCTCCGTCTCCGAAGGTCAGCTTTCCGGCGGAACTGTCAAGCTCGAAACACCGGACATCTCCGGCGCATTCCCCGAGGTTTTCCGTGAGCTGCCACCTTACCCACCACTCGGCGGGAAGCCCGTCGTCTCCGTTTACGACCCTCACGTCTGCGGGGGAATCCCTCAGCAGCTCCTGAAGCTCGCTCACCGGAGTTTCTCCAAGCTCGTTGACCCACACTGCGCACTCTATCACCGGAGAATGCGACAGCGTGATACTCTGGTATTTCGCGCCCGCGCGTGCAGTGCGGCGCTCGCCTGTAACGGTCGTTTTCTGCGTTATCCGCACCGCGTTCATTTCAGCCAGAGTCAGCGGAGGAACAGGTCTCGACCGCTCTGCGCCGAAAGGCTCCTCCGCCATTATCCAGTAACCTTCAACTCCGAAAAACTCCGCCCTGGCGAAGTCGTCGGGAGCGTACAGCGATATTATCCCGCCTGCGCAGAATCCTCCGGTGCGGTCTACTGCGCGCAGCTCGCGCCAGCCGCCATTCTGACCGCCGGAATAATAGGAGAACTTCAGTGCCTGAGGAACGTCCGTTTCGCCCTCGAAATCCATGTACAGATTCACCGGAAGCCCCGCAGGAGCCTTGTCGAACCGCATGTACACTGTGTTTCCGCTGTCCGGCATAGTGGAGAAAAGCTCCATTCGAGTACGGGTGCCGCTCATCTCATAGGAGTTCCTGCGGCAGGAATTCAGCGTTGTTACCGTCTCCGCCGGAACGTACCCGGCACCGTAGTCAAATCGCAGCTCGATCGACTTCACCAGCGGAAGCAGCCAGCGTGCGTTCATGCTGAACCGGTTGTGTACCTCCCGGATCCTCGCGCGCAGCCACAGCCCGCTGTAGGCGTTCTGCACGGACGGCTGAAAATCCTCCGGGCAGGTGAAGCTCAGCCTCCGCCTGCCGTCGGAACCAGCACAGGAAAACGGATTCACGTCGCCGCTGACTTCAAGTCGCGCCCAGCCGGTGCCGTTCCAGTACTCCCACACTATGCCGGAAATATACACGTCGTCCGGGGTATTTACCCGAAGGTCTCCCTTGTCCACGACAAGTTTCTGATCAAACTGCGGCTCCGACTGAACGTCGCCGTTCTGAACCACCACGGTTCCGACAGAGATATCCACGGTTATCTGCGCCCCCGCCTTGCTGAACGCCTCGTCGCAGGCGATATAAAGCGAATCGTAGGCGCTCGGTTCCCTTCCGAAAACGTATCCGCATTCTATCTGCGGAAGCTCCGTATCGTTGGAATAAAGCCTGTCGGGAAGTCTGCCACGGAGGGTCTCCGGGTCGTCGTTCCCTCGGCAGCTAAGGTACGCTATATCCGCTGCCAGAAACTCCGCCTTTTCACTGCGTGTCATTTCGCACATAATGCGGAATCTGCCGTTTTCATCGTCACGCACGCCGTTTTCATCAGCCGGAACTGCCTTTCCCTCCGGTTTCGAAAGTATCACGCAGTCCGCGCCGGGGCGCGCCTCAAGCGGAATTACACCGTTCTCGCCGGGAATGCTCCATCTTACATTTTCAGAGCTGAGCGCTTCCTGATAGGAAACATCGCGCAGCCCGGAGGTCCCGCCAAACTTCACCATAATTTCCGCAGCGCCGTCCAGCCGCAGCACTGCGCCGTTCGACAATGTGAAGCAATGCCGCTCAAGGTTTCTCTCAGCCTGCGGACGGAACAGCTTAACAGGAAGCTCCCCGGGTATTTCAGTGCGCGTTATGACGTCCTCGGCGGGGGCGGTCATGAAAATATCGGTCAGCTTTGCCGGAACTGCAAAGAACCCTTCCGAGGTCTCGAACACTATGCGCTCCTCGCCCCTGTCCGTGAAAAGCTGAGTTCCCTTTTTTATGTATACGCGCTCCTCCGCGCCCTCGGCTATGCGCGCTGCGGCAGTACCCACTGCGGGGGACACCGGCTTCGCGCTGACGCCGAGCATATTCAGGAATTCAAGACTGCATTTGTCCGGGAATCTGTCCAGGCGGTCTATAGTACCGCAGAACATCTCAGAGAACAGCATTGCAAGCGCCGTTCCGCCGTCCGGGGACTGCGGGTCAAAGCGCCACTCCGGAGTGTACGAGCCGCTTTTCCTGCCGATAAGGGCAAGAATATCCGCAGCGGTTCTGCCGTCAAGTTTTGGCATATTCATCTGCCCTCACCTTCCATCATGTAAAACGGATAGACCATGTTAAACTGGTTGTTTGTAGCGCGCAGCGTGTAACTGATGTTAATATTCAGCACTCCCCCGGAGCTTTCGTGCGCTGCCTGCACGTCGATATCCATGATACGCGGCTCCCATTGCTCAAGCGCTTCGCGGACGCTTTCTTCAAGCGCTGCGATACGCTCCGCACGGCTGTCGGAAAACAGGAACTCCCCGGCGGCTGTGCCGAATTCCGGAAGCATCACCCGCTCGCCGAGATTCGTGCGGAGTATTATGCGTATCGCCTCCTCGACGTCCTGCCCGGCGCTGCTCATGGCTATGCGGTTCGTTGATGGGTCTACCCTGAACGGAAAGCTGAACCCCCTGCCCATGAACCCCTTGTTGTCTGCCATGCCGTGTACCCTCCCGTCAGTTTATCTTGGTCATTGAACCCTTTATCGTCATCACGCCGCTGCTCTTCACGGTCACTGAGCCGCTGCCCTCCACGCTCGCCTCGCCGCTTGCCTTCACGCCGATTTTCGCGGATTTCAGCTCTATTTTTGAGTTGGTCTTGATCTCCACCGCCCCGGAATTTCCATCGCAGGTAATCGTGACTCCGCTGCCCACCTTTATCGTGAGCTTCTTTTCGCAGGTCAGCTCCACGGAGCCGCTCTTTCCGCTGATATCCAGTTTGTTTTTGCCGTCGGTCACGGAAATAACGTCATTCTCGTCGTCGAGGTCTATTCTGTGACCCTTCGGAGTAGACACTGTGATGTGCTCCTTTTTCGGAGCGTCGCTGAACTCAACGTAACTCTTGTTCGGCGTTATCAGCTTGAAGATCTCGTTTTTGCCGTCGCTTACCGACGCCGGAGGAGTGTTTTTCTTTGCCCACTGGCTGCCTATAACGAACGGGCGGTGCACGTCGCCGTCCTCGTATGCGAGCGCCACTATATCGCCTATACCCGGGTGAAAAAAGCAGCCGTACTCCTTCCCGCCAAAAGGCGTGAGGCAGTATATCCAGCCGGTCTCGCCGAGGTTCTTGTCAGCGGTGAGATATCTGCACTTTACCCTGCCGTGGTTCTTAGGGTCCTTTATCGCAGTGACCTCCGCCAGTGCTATCCCGGTGCACTTCTGCTGGCTTCCGCCGGATGCGGACAGCATATCCGCCATGCTCTGCATACGCTCACCTCCGTTAATCTGTAGGGGAACAGAAATCTATCCTCGTCAGGAATCCACCCGCGCTGAACGTGTGGGTTATTCCCGTGATGTAGTACGTGTCATTCAGCTTGGGGTCAAGCCCGCCGAACTTTATTTTCGTGCCGGGAAGCAGAGCTTCGTTTCCGGGTACTGTAGCGGTTCCGGTGCACAGCTTCAGGCAGGCTTCCCGCATGAGGGATTCAGCGTAGGTCCGGGCTTCGCTCTGGCTTTTCACCGTTTTGCTGACCTTCTCCAGCACATTCGAGCGTATCGGCGGGCACAGTCCCGCGCCGCTTTTTCCCGAGCCGCCCAGCGGAGAAGCTTCCGCGCAGAAATCCTCGAGGGTCTCTGGGACGGTGCCGTACACGCGCACCTTCCCGAGCTGTCCGGACAGCTCCACGGTGCGCTCAAAGCTCAGCATGTTCTTACCCCAGGAGTACCGCTGCTGAACCGTCGCGGTGGAGTAGATATCCTTCACGAATTTCAGCTTCGTGCCGGACATGTAGAAGGTACAGCCGCTCAGCTTCGCAAGCATGCACACGAACTGGTAATCGTCCATGTCGTGGCTCACTATGGGGTACTCCTTGTCGGCGGCTCCGGGGACAGAAACGGTGATGCCGTCAGTGTAGCCTCTGACCGGCTCCAGGAGTTCCTTTACTATCTGGCTCACGCTCTTATTTTCAAAGCTTTCACGGGAGGTGTTCCCCATCAGGAGACCACGGGCGTCCAGGCAGGATAGCGTGAGAGTCACGCCGTCCTCTGAAAAGCTGACCCCGGCGGCGTTGATGTACCCCAGGAAAACCGGCTTCGTCAGCCTGTACCCCATCTCGACCCGTATCTTTTTCCCCGCGGAAGCCCTGCTGATGATATTTCCGATGGTGCTCCTTCCGTGGTCATGGTCGCAGAATATCACAACCTCGCAGCTATTCGACATCTGGGAAGCAGAAAGCTGCACGCTCACGGATTCTATCATTTCCTCCGAAGCCTTTATCTGCCTGCCGTCAACAAAAACACGGCACTGAGGCAGAAGAAGTTCCTCGTTGTTCAGTTCCATGGCGCAGCCTCCTTTCTCATGCTCAGAGTATCGGCGGTATCACGATGTCCGTTCCTGGCTCAAGCCTGCGCGGGTCGTCGATATCGTTCGCTTCGGCTATTCTGCGCCACTCGGAACAGTCGCCGTATTCCGCATAGGCAAAGGCGCAGAGCCTGTCGCCTTCGGAGATAGTCCGCGCCTTCGTCCTGTCAGGAGAATTGCGGACGTTGTTGTCTTTCTTGTCTGATATCAGTTGAATGTCGACTACCGCGCGCACCGGCTTGCCGTCAAATGCGAACATCGTGAACCTCTGCGATATCGACATGATAAATCCCTTGAAACTGATAGAGCCCCACACGAATTCCACCAGGCTGGGTGCGTGGGTGTCGGAATTGACCGTGGTAAGCTTCATCAGCGGCGCAGTATATACGCGGACGTCCTGCTTGAGGAGGTCTGGCGCGGCTGCCGAGAGCGCCGTCAGCGGCTGGTTGGATGCGTCCCCGGCGCTGTAGGTATCGAACAGCAGGCTGAAGCTCATTACTTCTGCCTCGCCGCTTACAAACTGGAGCACCGGTCTGTCCCTGCCCGGAATCTTGTGCTGCGCGTAGTTCACGCTTCGCTGTATCGTGAAATCAGTCGGATTGAAAATGCACGGAATACCCGCTCCGCCGACCACGGCGCTGACATTCAGCAGCTTGTTTGCTCCGTCGAGCACCTTGAATTTTGCCTTGACCGGACCTACCAACTACCTCGCCCCTTTCTATAATCCCATTCTGCGCCGCTCGCGCGCAAGTCTGGTCTCGATGCGCTCGTAGACCTTATCAGTCAGCCTGGAAATTTCATCGCGGGTCAGGCTGCTGATACCGCCGTCAACGCTCGTGTTCACCGTGACCTGACGGTTAGTTGTGACCGTCCTGCTGTTCTCGGCGGGAGCCTGAGCGGGCTGAGGCTCCTTCAATTCAATGGGCGGCAGTGAGTTCATGTAGGGCTGCTGCGCCCTGTATCTGTCCATTTCAGTCGGCGGAACCAGCATTACCATGTTCTCCGTATTCTCCGCCGTCCGGAATGTGAACGGCTTTTTTTCCGGCTGTTCTGGCAGCGTGTTTCTGTAAGCGCGTTCGATCAGGCGGCTCATGTGGCTTTCTGTGTGCCTTACAATGCTTTCGCGGACTATGTTCACGCTGCGGATAACATCGCTGGGTTCCACGCTCTTTTCAGAAGATATGTAATTTAATTCCGGCTCTGGTTCTGGAATTGCTTCTTTTATTTCCGGGACTGGAACCGGCTGCCTGGTTTCTGCAATCAACTGGTCGATTACCGATAGCGTTTTGTTATCCAACCTGTCGCGGTAGGAGCCTGCCGTGCGGCGCTCATTATTTTGAGTTTCGGACTGCGCCAGGGGCGTCAACAGCTCCGTTCGAGCCGCATTGCTCTGCGGTTCTGGTGGGAGCACTGTGCCTGTAGGGTGATTCGTATTTTTCGATGTTGGGTGAGCCGGAGCCTCCTCATTTTCTTTCTGCACTACATTGTTGAATGTCAATGCGGTAGAGCTATTATGGACTGTGTTTTTCTCTGAAAAACCGCTTGTTTCCCGAAATGAATAATCCTGATAAATATGCGTTTCCGGACTATTCTGGTGACGATCTTCTTCAAACGAGTACCTTCTGAGAAGCTCTGCTGTTTCATTTACCACAGAAGTCAGCGCCGTATCCGAATTACTATGCTGCGCCGTGGAGTAAATGTCAGTTTCAAAGCTGAATCTACTCAGAATACGCCGCAAAGCCGGGGCGGTAATACACACCTGATTCTGCACAGTTCGCATTGATTCCGAATGCGTGTCACTTCCTGACAGCACGATGGTTCTGCCGCCGAAATTTACGTTCCTGGAAATCTCGGAAAAAAGACTTGTCAATCGACCTTCAACAGATTTTTCAAAGCTGCTCCAGAGCGAAACAGAATTTGCTCCGGCCTCTTCAGCTTGGAAATTATTCAAAATCGGTTCCGGAAGTGCCATGGTCTGAGTTACGTCCTGCGGAGCGTCCATGTTGTTCATTGGAACAACATGAGCTTCTCCGGATTCTGATAACCCCTGTTTTTCTCCGAAATCAATTCCCGCGCCTGCATTCAGCCGAGCGCCCGCCAAAAGCTCCGATACCGGGATTTCAAATTGACGAGAATACTCGCTTATCCCGCGGCGGGACTCAGAATTTACCATACCGTCTGAAATTTGCTCAAGCAGCCTTCCCGCCGGGGAATCGGCATAGAACTTCATCGTTATCTCGCTGGCTGGATTCAAAGCGCCTGCATATTTGGCTTTTTCCGAATGCTCTGAAGTTCCAGGAATTCCGATTCCTCCCGGCTTGCCTGTTTCTGCGTTCGCGGAAACCGCTTTGCCGAGAACGTTCTCGCGGAAAATCCGGTCTGGAATTCTGCGCTCCACCTGATAGCGGGGATTGTTTAAACCATACTGCGCGCTATTGAGAATATCAGAAAAAACAGCCGATATCCCGGCGGTCATTTTCCCGGAGAGCCGCCGGAATTCAACGTTCTGCTGAGTCGTGGAACTATCTGTTTTCCCTGCCGAATCATCGCTTCCAGTGCCGGACAGCTCCTGATACAGCAGCGCCGCCGCTTCGTAAATACCTCCTGCGGGTCTGGCGGCTCCATTGCGTGCCGCGGTGCTCTCAGGATCAGCCGCGATGAACGCTGCCGACCTGCCGGCCGGAGCTATTCTGCCCGGAACTGCACCGACCATCTCCCGAATGGATTCGCGGTCGTAATGCCGCTCGGTAAAGCCGTAGCTTCTGACCTCGCTGCGGATAAGTTCTGCCGCTTCCACGGCGGATTTCCCGCGTTCAGCCAGTTGAACCACCATCTGCGCCGCGTCAGTCTGCGGACGGTTCCCGGTTCTGCCAACCGCTGAAAGAATACGCGCACGCTGTTCCTCGGTGAATCCGGATGCAGCTCCAAGACGACTTATCTCGACGGCAACGGGGCTTTCCGGGTACTCGCTTCCAAGCACGGCGGCGATACGCTCGAATATTCTGCGCTGCTGAGCCGTGAAGACCGCGCCGCCTCCGCTCGAGCCAAGCAGCGCCGCGAGCGCCCGGCAGACCGTCTGAAGCGGAATGCCGCCGGTCTCCTTTTCGAAAATCAGCCGGAATACCCTGCCGACCTCCTCGGTGTACCTGCTGTTTTCCGTGAACGCGCGGAAAACACTCCGCATTTCCGCTGAACGTATCATGCGGACGTTCTCCTGAGACGCCCTGCGGATATTTTCCGGAAATACAGAGCCGGGCTGATATCTTTCAATCAGCCTGTCGGTATGTGAAAATGAACAGAGACGAAATATCATCTGCGCCGTGAAATTGTTCACCGTAACGTGCGTATTGCTCACCGGAGCAGTCTGCGGCTGTTCGATCATATAGAACAGTCCGAGACGCTCCCACAGCGAAACGATACGCGGGACCGCGCGATTTCCCACTTCGTCGGCGAAGTCCCCGGAAACGCTCATCGGAACGCAGAGCGGAGCAATTCCATGAAGCACGCTCATCGGCTCCAGACCGCTGATATTCCTTGCAGCAGTGATATTTTCCACTAAGCATGCTCCTTTCCTTACATTATCGTGACGATATCTCCGTGCACCAGCTCTACCGTGGTAAGAGCCACGCTGCCGCTCATAGCGTCCAGCGTGCCGTAATCTATCTTCACCGGCATTGCATCGAGCACCGTCCATATCTTGACAGGCTTTCCGGCGCTGTCCATCATCGTTATCACCATAGGGTACCTGACGTGCGACCCGGCTCTCACCGTATCAAACCACAGCGCCAGCGGTTCCAGCGTTGCAGTTCCCCGCTGAAGAACTATCCTGCCGTACCTCAGCCCTTTCGGGAGGTACACCGGCCGGAACGTTCCGCCCTCGATGTACTCCTCGCACTCAAGCTCGGCATTAAGCCCGGAAACCGCTGAGAAATTCCCGGTCAGCTCAATGGGAGCGATTATCACTTTGAAATTCCCGCCGGTGTGTCTGCTCTCCATTCGCCGCCCCCTTACTTCTCAAACAGGTTCTTCTTTTCCTTCTGCCCGCTGAGCTTCTTGTTTATCTGGGACACCTCCGTGCACCATCTGCGGCGCTCGCGGTGTTCCAGGGTCATCAGCTCGTCGTGGCTCCAGTGAAGGTAATACCCCAGAAACGTCATTTCCTCATAGAGCTTGTCTTGGGGATACAGCGACAGCTCTACTTTTCTAAAAAATCCAGCGGGAGGTCGAATTCCTTATTGCAGTGCGGGCAGACGACCTTGTACGCCGGTACCTCCTGCATGTTTATGCGCTGGTAGAGATCCTGCAGATACGCCATGTCGATGGTGAACAGGTTCTCGATTACGCGGTTGTTTATCGCCTGCAATGTTCCCAGCTTCGTTACCACGCGGGAAAGCAATATCACCGTCAGGTACCCCGGGTTCTGCTGAACGCGCGGATCCCTCAGCGGCATTATTTCATCAGCGGCAGTCGCCAGCCTCATGACGCCGCGCTTGTGCACCTCGCCGTTCTGGTCGACATACCCTCTGGGGAGTTCAAATTCAAATTCTGTCTGAAAGCTCATTTTTTCCTCCGGCCTGAAAAAACCAGATATCGCCATCGGCTCAACGGTCGCACCGAAGAACCGACGGCGGTTCTGTTTTCAGTTACTGTTTATCAGTTCTCAGACGGTGTTGCGGAGTCCATTGATCCGCCGTCTATTCTGTTTACGCCCTCGTGGCATATCTCCAGAGTCTCGATAGCTACCTCGCCGCCGAGACCGTTGAGGTCAGGCGCGGTGTAATGCGTGGGCCATGCATTGATTATCTCCCAGCTCGGGCCCTCTGCTCCGGTGTCGTCCAGGAGCTTTATTGTGATGGTCTTGCGCTCGATACCGGTCGGACCGGAGGTGTTGTCGGAAGCCACGGTGTGCAGCCACTCCATCATCTCCAGCGAACCTACTACGCCCCATTTCAGCGTAATGTTGCCATATTTCGTCAGACCTGCGAGCTTTCTGGGGGTGGTGCGTACTTCGTTGCCCTCTCTGTACTCGATAACGTCAACAGAGATGTCTGCGCCAGATACTTCGCTGAAGCCGGCAGCCTCGGTGCCGTTGAACTCCACCTTGTATCTGAAATTCTTGAACGGATATCTAATTTCCGGCATTTACTCTCATTCCTTTCCTACAAAAATCAACCGTTGCTCTCGCTGGTGTACTGACCGATTCTGAATACGACGAACTCAGCGGGCTTTACGGGAGCTACGCCGATAACGCAGATCAGTCTGCCGTTGTCGATGTCGTCCTGGGTCATGGTGTTCCTGCCGATATCAACAAAGAACGCCTCGGAGGGGGAAGTGCCTGCCAGCGCTCCGCTTCTCCATGTGCTTGCGAGGAACATCTCCACCGTCCTCTTTACTCTGCCCCACAGAGCCTCGGTGTTCGGCTCGAACACTACCCAGTTGGTGTTTGCACGAATGGATTCCTCAAGGTAAATGAACAGGCGGCGTACGTTGACGTACTTCCATGTCGCGTTGGAGGAAGCGGTTCTCGCGCCCCAGATCCTGATACCCCTGCCTGGGAAGGAGCGGATAAGGTTCACGCCCTTCGGGTTGAGCAGATCCTGCTCGGCGGTGTTGTAGCTGCTTGCAAGTCCGGTGCAGGAACGTACGACCTCGTTTGCTGGAGCCTTGTGGACTCCGACGGTGTTGTCAGTGCGCGCGTAAACGCCAAGCACTGAGCCGGAAGGCGGCGCGAACACGTTCTTCTTTGAGAGCGGGTCGAAAATCTGAATCCACGGGTGATAGAACGCAGCGTAGCTTGAATCGAACATGTCGCGATATTCAAGCAGCTCGTCTGTTTTCTTTCTGTCCTTCGGCATGTCGAGAACTGCAAAGCGGCTCTTCATGTTCTCGCAGTGCGCGATAAGGGACATCTGAACCTCAGGTATCGTGATACCCGGAACGGACATTATGCTTACGTCGGAGTTCTCGATGAACGCCTGTATGCCTGTTCTTCTGCCGGGGCCGCCGTCCTTGCCGATGTAGTCGGAAGCCGCTACGGAATCCGCATTGCCGTCGGTTCCGCCTGTGAGCTGGAGTATCATAGCGTCGCCCTTGCCGCCTACCGCGTCAAACGGAGCTACGATACCGGAAACCGCTGCTGGAGCCGCGTCCTTCTTTTCCTTGTCCTTTGCCTCGGGAACCATGGGCTTCGCCGGCTTAGCGGAGACCTCAACGGTCACGAGCTCGCTTCTGGACATTCTGGAACATATGTAGTCCGCAGATTCGGTGTTGAGGGATACGAACAGGTAATCCTCCTTGACGTCGCCGTACTTTACGGAAACGTCTATCTCGCTGGATTTGATGAACTTTGTGGGTACAAGGTTCTTGTCGATGATGGAGGGGCTGACGGGATTCTCAAATGAGATCGTCTTTTCCTCAATGGCGGTGATGCGGTTATAAACGGAGGTCTTGCCGTCCGCAAACTCGACTACGTCGCCGATGTTGAAGCCGTCAACGCTTCTTACAGTCGCGCTGTTTCCCTCGACCTCGTAGACCTGCGTCTTTACGCGGGATACGGGGGATACGGTCACTTTGATACGATTGCCCCACTCGCCGGGATTCCTTGCGGTAAAGCTCAGTATGGAATCGCTCTTGGTGGAAGCGCACTTTGCGTCATCCGGGCAGACTCTCATAACAAAAGCCCTGGAGCCTCCGTTGATGAAAAAGTGCTCGACCGCATACGGCAGGAATCTCTTGTCGCCGTACTTCGTCTCGGAAAGATAACCGCCGAAAATGCGAACATAGTCGCTGAAGCTTGTTACAAGCTGCGGCTTTCCGATAACGTCGCCCTTCTCTGCAAGACCTACAAAGCCTGCCGTGCTTGTTCCAACGCCTTCCATGGGAACTGCGCCGGACTCGTATTCCTCAACATACACACCTGGGGATAAATACTCTGGCATAACTTGTTTCTGATCTCCATTCCAGCTTTCCGGCTTTCGCGGGCTGCAAGAAGATCAGTGCCTCCTCTCAAATAAATTTTGTGAAGTCCGCCGGACAGCAGATCTTCGTTTATAGTAGATCCTGTCGGATAAACTAACCTGTGTCATTCGCCGAAAACAAGGTCGGCGTACTGTTTAAGATCCTCGCGCAGCACCACTGTGTTGTTCTTGCGCTGCTCGTTGACTATTCCGGTCAGCAGATGGCGCATTCCTATCGAAGAGCCCTCTGAAGCCGCAAGAAACGCCGCATGTATCACGCAGTTCTTGATATTTCCTCCAGCCATCTTGAAGTTCTCAGCGAGGAAATCGTAGTCGATGTTCTCCGTCGGAGCCTTCGCGTCCAGCATTTTGCGCCACAGCAGCTTCCGCGTGGGGGCGTCCGGAAACGGAAACGCGACCACAAAGCTTATCCTTCGCATGAACGCCTCGTCGATATTCTGAAGGAGATTCGTCGCCATCAGCACAACGCCGTCGTATTCCTCCATCTGCTGGAGCAGATACGCGGTCTCTATGTTCGCATGTCGGTCGTGGGAGTCCTTGACCTCGGAGCGCTTGCCGAAAAGTGCGTCGGTCTCGTCAAAGAACAGCACGCAGTTTGCGTTTTTTGCTTCGGTGAAAACCCGCCGCAGATTCTTCTCGGTCTCGCCGATGTACTTGCTGACTATCTGAGAAAGCTGCACCTTGAAAAGCTGCATGTGAAGCTGATTCGTTATGACCTGCGCCGCCATCGTCTTTCCCGTGCCGGGAGGCCCGGAAAACAGCACCGACAGTCCCCTGCCGTAAGCTGCCTTTTTCGAGAATCCCCACTCCGTGTAGACCTTATGGCGGTACTTCACGTGGGTCAGAGCGCTTTTCAGCAGCTTTATCTCGGACTCCGGGAGCACAAGGTCCTCCCAGGAATAAGCGGGCTTTATAGGCGTGGCGAGCGTATTCAGCCCTACCACCACCTGAGCGTAGCAGCATTCGTGCAGCAGCTCCGGAGTTACTCCTCCTTGGGAAAGCTCCCTGGCACGGTTCGCCGCCGCAGCTATCTGCCCCGGGGTAAACCGGAACTTCGCCGCCATCTCCGCCGGGTCGACGCTTTCGGAAAGCTCCAGACCGGACAGCGCGTGCCGCCACAGTGTTAGCCGCTGATCCTCGTCGGTATCAGGAATCTCCAGCGTTAGCAGAAGCGTGCCCGAGCCGGGAATTTCAGTCTGCCAGCGCTGCTGCGTGGTTATGAATATATGAGTACCGAAGAAGCGCCCGCTGTCTGAAAGCTCCGCTGAAAGTTCAGCCAGCTTCGCGCGGTTTTCTTCCTCAAGAAACTGTTCAAAATCGGTAATGCAGAGCGCCGCTCCCCTCGGAGCAGCCTCGCAGACCGCCCGCCGGAACGCCTCCGCCGTATCCTCCGCTGAGATAAGCTCCGCAGCCGGAACGAATGCAACGCTCTCGCCGCACCGCCGTGCGCAGTGCTTAATCAGGAACTTCCTGCCGCTGCCGCGCTTACCGCACAGGCATATCACTGCGGGGGCGCCGTTCAGCGAACGCTCCGCCGCTGACGCCGCCTGCTCCGCGATTTCCGCCATTATGTAAGCCTGCCCGGGATCCTCCTGCGGAAAATACACGGGATACGCGCAATCTCCGCCGGTAAGGTACCGGATAATAGGCTCAGAAAGCTGGAGCTGCCGGGTGCAGAGGGTACCCTCCACGGAGGCGCAGATGTACTTCATCAGCGCGTCCTGCTCTGAAAAATAGCGGTAGTAATCCGCTATGCGCCTGCCCGGCTCCGCCCACAGACGTATCATCGTGTCGGCTGTCGGGAGCTTTTTCGAGATATCGTCCTGTAGGAATGCAAACAGCTTCTCGTAACGGCGCTCCACATCGCAGCAAAGCAGCGTAAGCACCGTCAGGAAGCGGAATCTGTCCGTTCTGAACGCGTTTTCAACTCCGAAAACCGGGAATCCGCAGTCGTCCGGAGTCGCAAGAACCCTTCCGAAAAAGTACTCCCTGGTCATTTCGATTTCGGAGGTCTCATCGTCGCTCAGGCTCTCCCATGCAGTTCCGCCGGAAGCCCGGAGCAGTCCCTTTTCGAACTCCTCCCGGGTAACGACAACCCCGAGCATGCCCTGCATGCTGTTTTCCGGGCTGACCCAGTAGTGATATTTGTAGATGTAATATATGTGAAGATCGAGGACGTCCGCAAAGCAGTCCAGAAGCTCGTTCTGGCTTGCAAAGCGTTTCCCCGCACTGGAATAATCAAAGCTCATCAGTACCTCCGCAGAACCTTACGCGTTCCCAGTATCGGCAGACTGTATTTCCGCTCAGCCGCAGAAGCGATATCGCGGTTTCTCCGGCGGTCAGTGGGTCAAAGACCTCTGCACCGCAGCGAAACACAACGCGTCCTTCCGTCAGCAAAAAGCACCCGAGCGCGGTCTCAGCGTTTAGCTGGTTCAGCGTTTTCAGGCAGCCTCCGGATATCCACGGGAACTGCGCACAGCAAATCAGCGCGTTATTTTCAGCGCTCAGCAGAGTGCGCCACCGGCGCTGTCCGCTGCTCATGGTAAACTGAAACGCGCCGTATTCCTCGATGAAATTCAGACCTCGCTGCAAAAGCTCGCTTCTTACAATTTCGGAATAGTCCATTACTGGCTCCCTGCTGAGATATCATTTATGTTGGTCGGCGTGATAAGCTGACCCGAAAATACCGGCTGTTGAAACTCCAGACCAGTCGGAACCTGCTCGAATGCGTTTTCCGGGGATTGTTCAGAAAAACGCATTTCCTGGTTAGAGATAACCTGGAACTCGCGGCCCGTAAGTCTGAGCAGGAACTGATTTCCAGCGCTCAGAAGCTGTTCGGGAGACACTCCCAGCAGGGATTCGCTCAGCGAATGCTCTGCCGCGGAGGCCGCCGCAGACAGGATCTCCGGGTAAAACACAGCCTGGCAGCTATGATTTTGTGGTTTTTTCTGGTGCGCCGGTTTCCGGCTGGTTTGCTTCGTTTTGCCGAGCTGTTCCATTTTCGTCTCCTCTCAGACCTGAAAAGAAGTCGGCGACCGCCGAAGCGGCTTCGAATGAGGCTTTGCGGCGCTTATCGTCATCGGGCGGAGTTCCCTCCATGAGCTCCTCCGCCTCACGGAGCGCCTGCTCGGCAAATCCATCGGAACTGAACAGCTTTTCGGCTTCACGCACGTTGCTGTTGATCTCGTTCAGCTTTGTGAGGAAGTTCCGCTGCTGCTCCTCTTTTCTGCGAAGCACGGCGGTATGCTTTATCACTGCCGCCCTGAGAAGCCGTGCTGCGTTCTCAGATTTCGGATTTTTTGAGTTCTCAAGCTCCTTCAGACGGCTCTTGCAGGACAGTAGAAGCCGCTTATCATCGTCGGTCTGCAAAAACGGAAACGCCATTTTCAGCGTGTCAATATTGCGCATTTCCAACGGTGTGTCTGACCTCTGATAACTGCCATTCACAAGATTCCTAAACAGCTCAAGTATCCTTGTGCTTCCACGGAGCGCGTCCGTCACGAGACTTACAGCAGACTGCGCGTCGCGGTTGAACATGACCCTCGCGGAAGTGTTTCCAACGTGAAAATCGTTAGCGCTCCCGAGTAGTTTTTTCTGCCGTTCAGAGCCGTGAAAACTCCTGCCAAGCGCCCTTGAAAGGCAGACAGTAAACACCTGACGTCCCTGCCCCGCCATAACTGCGTTGGCAAGCTTCCCACCCCGAAATGCATACGACGAAAACTTGTCTGCAAAATGGCATTCATCTGATTCACGTTGCGAATCAGCAGCCACTGTCGACTCCCGATCATTAACTTTTCTGGAACCTAAACCGCCGCCTGTACTGGAATTCTCTCTGTCGGTACGCTGGAATTGTTCGCTGTTTCCCGCCATTTGTCTGGCGCGTTCTGTTCCCACGGCGTCAAACCGCTTTGCGAAACCGTCTGTCAGCATGTAAACCGGGTCAACGTGTTTTAATCCATGGGCTGCGGCAGGCAACTCATATTCGGTTTCGATGTTTTTTCGCGCCTGTATGCTTTGTTTCTTTGCCGTTTTGACTTGTTTTTTCCTTTTAGAGTATGTATACCCTGCCATTTTCCACCCCGGTCTGCCATTTTAATCAAAGGCAAATTCACAACGCTCATGAAACTTGTGCATATTATACCAGAAAAAAACCGGGTTTTCAATATATTTCGCACGAATGACCTCCCATGCGTAACCAAAAATCGTCAGACTACTTGGCACTTTGGACCAACGCTTATATGTGCTAATCTATATGAAAATACCGAAAGTACTTGACAAAACTATAGACAATGTGATATAATCAGTGTAAGGGAAGCGGATTGGCTGTCTGCTTCATATCATTTTTACTTTTCTTTCTTTTGATTTCTGTTATCCGTACCAGACAGTATCAATTAAAGAAAGGCAGATCAAAATTTGACCAGCGAAAACACAGCTCTTGCTATCGACCTTACTCAAGCGATACTGGAGCAATTCTGGCAGCAGGATACGAGTCTGCTGCTGAAATACATAGACGAGGACTTCAGTCTGACTGACGCCCTAAATAATTCTATTATCCAGGGTCAGCAGCAAGTATGCAATTTCATACCAACTGCGATCAGCGGCATTATCAAAAGCACGCTGACTGATAAAATGTTCATTATTGCGCAGAACTGCGGCAGCGCGTGCACTGTCATCGGAAAGTACACACTCACTCCCATCTCTGATTCTGACGACATGGTGTACATGAAGCAGTACTGCGTGTTCATATGGGAGCTTTCCGGGCTGGGTGAGCTGAAGCTCAAGCACATCGGTGTAACCAAGCCTGACAGCACGCCCGAGTCTGTCTATGGGAATGCGTTTAATTCAGCGCTGATCCCGGCGGGTCCGGCGCTGAACCAGCAGAACTGTTCTTCCGACAGAATGATCATCACGGACACCGACGACTGCACCCGTTTCATTCCAAGAAACGACATACTTTACGCTACGTCAGATGGTCGCAACTGCCAGGTTTGCTGCTTCTCCGGAAAAATCAACGCCAGGATAAACATTTCAT
>ENA-ORLU01000094-ORLU01000094.1-human-gut-metagenome-genome-assembly--contig:-NODE-94-length-93071-cov-4.570080_pt1 | contig 93071 bp, 93 predicted proteins | sample MGYA00243009_ERZ508833 | MGnify/ENA primary metagenome ERZ508833 (study PRJEB26277, sample SAMN04329763) | human gut metagenome | biome: human-associated habitat | host: Homo sapiens | place: USA...
ATCTCCTTAATTCAATTATAACAAAAGAAAAGTAGATCACATTCTTTTTATGTGTCTACTTTTACTTTATCACTTCATTTAAAGTAATAAAGTCTTCTTTTTTTCATAAGTTTTAATAGAGGTAATTTATGAAAAAGATATGTTTTTTACTGGTTTTATTGGGTTGCCCTTTCCTAGTATCAGCTCTAGAGCTTGCAAGTAATGCAAAGAGTGGGATTATTATGGAACCAACGACTAATAAAGTTATATTTGAAAAGAATAGTCATGAACGCTTAGAGCCAGCTTCAATGACTAAGATGATGACTTTACTCTTAACTTTTGAAGCCTTAGATAATGGTAAAATTTCTCTAGATGATATGGTTCATATTTCGAAAGTGGCGGCAGCGATGGGTGGCTCTCAAATGTTTTTAGAAGAAAATAGTAATATCAGACTTGAAGAAATCATTAAAGGTGTAAGTATTGCTTCGGCAAACGATGGGGCTGTAGCTTTAGCTGAGTATATCGGGGGTAGTGTAGAAAATTTTGTTAATATGATGAATCAAAAGATAGCGGACTTAGGCCTTACGGATACTCATTTTACTAATCCTCATGGACTTCACGCTGATAACCACTATAGTTCGGCTTATGATATGGCTATTATTGCGGCTAACTTAATTAGTCATGAGAAGATATTAGAGTATACATCTATATATGAAGATTATTTTAATAAACCAGATGGTTCTAGGACTTGGTTAGTTAATACGAACAAATTAACTAGATACTACGAGGGAGTAGATGGTTTAAAGACAGGGTATACTAAAGAAGCAGGGTACTGCCTAACAGCAACCGCTAAGAAGAATAATATTCGATATATAACGGTACTTATGGGAGAACCTACTAGTGACTTAAGAAGTAGTGAGACTACTAGTATGTTAAATTATGCTTTTAATTCTTTTAAACTTAATACAATTATTAGTAAATCTCAAGAACTTGGGACTGTCTATATCGATAAGAGTAAGGAAAAGACCGTTAAAATCGTTACGAAGAAAGATATCACAGAGTTAATTAGTAAAGAAAAAGAGAGTCCTAATTACACCTATAATCTTAAGATAGATAAACTTAAGGCTCCCTTAAAGAAAGGAACTAAAGTAGGGACTGTAGAAATCTTAGATAATGAAGGGTTAATTGTAAGAGAAGAAGAAGTTACTATAGAAAGTGATATTACGAAATCTAGTTTTATAGGAATGGTTCTGGAAAATTTCTTAACTATTATAAGAGGGAAAAAAGTTAATAAGATAGTATGAATCTTTTAGATATTATTTTAATTAGTATTGGTCTTGCTTGTGATGCATTTGTAGTCTCAATTACGATTGGTCTTAATTATAAGAAGATTCCTTTAAAAGTTCCTTTAATGACTTCTTTTACTTTTAGTCTTTTTCAAGTTATTATGCCTATGCTAGGATTCCTAGTAGCTTATAACTTTAATCCGAGTATTACTATTCTAACGAAATTTATTTCTTTTGGAATATTAAGTATTATAGGAATTAATATGCTTCTAAGTAAAGAAGATACTACAGTAGATCTAAAGAATATATTAGTCTTAGGATTAGCAACATCCCTAGATGCTTTTGCTATTGGACTATCTTTAGCCTTCTTAGAAGTTAATCTTCTAATAGCCTTAACTTCAATAGGACTTATTACTTTTCTTATGTGTTTTGTAGGACCTTATCTAGGGAATTATTTTGGTACTAAGATACTTGGTAAACCTTATATAGTAGGAGGTATTATCTTAATAGTTATTGGTCTAAAGATATTAATCTTCTAAGTATAAACATCTGGATTACAGGTGTACTTGGTACTTCCAAGTGTTTTTTGTCTAATAATAAAAAGATATTATAAGTCTTGTCGAAAGTCTTTAAAACTAATTAACTGTATAGTATTCTTAACTTGGGTGATTAAATGGATGAAGTCCTAAAGAGTTGTGATGGCCTTATTAAAAGAATAGCTACTAACTTCTATGGAGTAGATAAAGAAGAACTCTATCACGTTGGTAGAATCGGTTTATTTAAGGCTTATAAACATTATGAAGAAACTAGTAATACTAAGTTTTCTAGTTTCGCTTACACCTATATTTTCGGAGAAATGTATGAACTAGCCCGGAGTAAAAAATTAATTATGCCTCCCTAGAGAAGCTCTTAAGTTATCTAAACTTATCTTAAAGACAAAAGAATACTTAGATCAATTATATAAAAAAGATACCCCCTTATTAGAAGTAGCCTCTTATTTAAATATTGATAATGAAACCCTTTCTTTTGCCCTTAAATCTCTAGATCAAACCATCAGTCTAGATGAAATAAGAAATGAAGATACTAATCTTTATAACTCCCTTTCTAGTAAACCTTTAAACTTAGATACTTTATTAGACTTAAAGAATACTCTTAGTAATTTAGAAAGTCCTGATAAAGAAATAATAATCTTAAGATATTTTAATGACTATACCCAAGAAGAATTAGCTAAGATGTTTAATACATCCCAGGTAAGTATCTCTAGAATATTAACAAAAAATCTAAAAAAATTAAAAACTTCTTTAAGTTAAGTATAGAAATAATCTTTAGACCTCATAATAACTATGGAGGTCTTTTTATGAATAAAGAGGAATATCAAAGATTAGTAAAAAAATATACCCCAAGTGAGGATAAGTTAAAGAATGCTTTAATTGCTTTTGTAGTAGGAGGTTTAATAGGCGTTTTATCGTGTTTTATTTTTAATTTACTTTTGAAGTTTAATGTAAGTAGTAAGGATGCTAATATCTGGACCCTTTTAATTCTTATTTTAACATCAAGTATTTGTACTGGGTTAGGATTTTTTGATACGTGGGTTAGTAAGAGCAGATGTGGTCTTATTATTCCTATTACCGGTTTTGCTCATTCGGTGACTTCTTCTAGTCTGGAGTATAAAAAGGATGGTTTAATTACAGGGTTAGGCGCTAATGTCTTTAAACTTGCTGGTTCGGTCTTATTATATGGAATTATCAGTGCTTTTATATTAACTATTATTAAGGTGGTGCTTCATGGTTAGCTATAAATTTAATCATGTATTTATTAAAGATTGGTATAGTATTGCAACCCCTAAAGAGACTTTGGGAGCCGTAAAAAAGTATAATCAAATAATCCCTGATAATTATTTTGGCGAGAAGACTTATGAACGAGCCGAGGCTAAGATGCAAAGAGTCGTTATTGATAATCTCTTAAAAAGAAATGACTTACAGACTAAATTAGATTTAATTATTGGCGGTGAACTTGCTAATCAATTAGCTATTCTAAATATGACTATGTCCAAATATCCTTATTCTTATTTAGGAGTCTATTCGGCTTGTGCTAGTTTCAATGAGAGCTTAATTATCTTAGGAAATCTAATTGATAGTAAAAAGATTAAGAATGGTTTATGCTTAACAAGTAGTCATACCGAAGTCGCTGAAAGACAATTTCGTTATCCCATTGAATATGGTTCGCCCCGATTAAAAAGAAGTACGATGACTGCTACCGGTAGTAGTGGAGTAATCTTAAGTACGGAAGGTAAGATTATGGTAACTAAGGCAACAATTGGTTCTTCCGTAAATTATGGGATAAGTGATGCTAATAATATGGGGGCCGTAATGGCACCGGCCGCTGCTAAAACTCTAATGGCTCATTTAAAGAATTTTAAGGAAACACCTGATATTTATGATTTAATTCTTACCGGAGATTTAGGACGTATCGGCAGTCAGCTATTCTTAGAAATCTTAAAGAAAAATAATATTAAGTTAACTAATTATTATGATGCAGGCTCTCTTCTTTTCCGAGAAAAAGACTTTAATAATGCTGGTTCTTCCGGTCCAGTAAGCTTACCATTAGTCTTATTTAATAAAATTATTCCTAGTAAAAAGTATAAAAATATTTTACTGTTGGCAACCGGAGCTTTACATTCCCCAACTTTAGTTAATCAACATGAAGAGATACCCAGTATTTGTCATGCCGTTTCTTTGGAGGTCTTATGATTTATTTATATTCATTTTTATTCTGTGGAATAGTTTGTCTTTTAGGAGAACTAGTCTTGGATAATACTAAGTTAACTCCAGGACATATTACTAGTCTTTTTGTTAGTCTAGGAGCTTTATTATCTTATTTTAATATTTATCCTTGGTTTGTAGAAAATGTTGGTGTAGCTTCTAGTGTTCCCATTACTAGTTTTGGTAATCTTCTTTACCAAGCTTGTCTTGAGGGCTTTCATACGAAGGGAGTCTTAGGAATGTTTACTAATCTTTTGACTACTACTTCGGCTGGGATAAGTGCTTCGGTAATCTTTGCTTTTCTAGTAACGGTATTTTTAAGTCCTAAAGATTAATTATGATTTTTGCTTTTTAAGTCTGATTAGAAATAGCATTTTAGTGCAAAGATATTAACACAAAGCAAACTTTTAGGAAAAATGTGTAATTGTAGCTTAAAATTGTCGGAAAAATGTGTAAATATAGCTTAAAATAGTAAGAAAAATGTGTAATCATCATTAAATGCAAAAATTATAGTTCAAAGATAAGAAAAACACAAAATGACAAATTATTTAGAAGTCACCATATATAGTAGTTATAGGTGACTTTTTATGACTATTTATATCGATTTAGTAATTTTACTTAATTACTTCTTTGATGTTTTAATTCTTTTAACAGTTAATATTACTCTAAAAAGAAATGTAACTCTAAAAAGAATTCTTTTGGTTTCTATCTTAGGAGAAATTAGTCTTTTGGGCTTATTTCTTTCTAAAGCCTGGTTATTAGTGCTTTTAAAATTAGAGATAAGTCTTCTTTTAAATATTTTTACTTTTAAGTATAAAGATATCTTTTATACATTTGCTAATCTTTTATATTTTTATATGAGTAGTATTATTCTAGGAGGATTTATTTACTTTTTGAAATTAAATCATCTTCCTTATTTTCTTATTATCTTAATAAGTCCCATTATTTTTTATCTTTATTATAAACAAAGTATTTATCTTAAGACTACTATTAATAAAACTTATCCTTTGACTATTTATTTTCCTAATAAAAGAAGTCTTAAACTAACAGGATTCATTGATACTGGTAATAAATTACGGGACCCTGTTACTAAGAAATGGGTTATCTTAGTTAATCGTAAACTTCTAAAAGGCGTTATTAGGATTAGAACTCCTATCTATGTACCATATCATTCTTTGAATAATAAAGGTCTAGTAGAGTGTATTAAACCCTTAAAATTAGTCATCGAAAATAAAGAATATACTAACTTTTTAGTCGGTTTAATGGACTCTAAGATTATGATTAATAGTACTGATTGTATTATAAATTTAGAAATATTGGAGGAATTAAATGTTTAAGAAAATAATTGCTTTATTAAAAGCTAAGTACCAAGAAGTCTTTTTTATTGGTAGTGATGATAAACTACCGCCACCATTAAGTAGGGAAGAAGAACTATCTTATCTAATAAAAGCTAAAAGTGGTGATATAGAAGCTCGTAATGTCTTAATTGAACACAATCTTCGTTTAGTAGTTTTTTTGGCTAAGAAATATGAATCAACAGGATACGATTTAGAAGATTTAGTTTCTATTGGATCCATTGGTCTTATTAAAGGTATTAATACTTATAAAATTGATAAGAACATTAAGCTTGCTACTTATGCCTCGAGATGTATTGCTAATGAAATTTTAATGTTCATCAGGAAAAATAAACGTCGAAAAACAGAAATTAGTCTTGAGGATGCCCTAAACTATGATAGTGAAGGTAACGAACTTCACTTAGAAGATGTTATGGGTACGGATACCGATGCTGTTGCTGATGAATTTGAAAGTAAGGAAGAAAAAATTCTTCTCCAAAAAGAATTAAAAAATTTAGAAGCTAGAGATAAAGAGATTATGATTATGCGTTATGGTCTTAATAATTCAAAAGAATATACTCAAAAAGAAGTAGCAGATAAACTATCTATTAGTCAATCTTATATCTCCCGGATTGAAAAAAAAGTCATTAAAAGATTAAAAACACTTTTACGTTTTACTTAGAAAGTCCTTGTTATAAGGGCTTTTTTGACATTTATTTGACAGAATTTTTCATAGAGTAGGCAACTTTATGAAGAGGAGGAGCTATGACTAGATTTGATAAAGACGGTTACCTATTGTAGTGAGGAAACGCCAACCGAAAATTGTGCCAAAAAAGGAAATGGCTATGCTAGAATAACTCTAGTTTCAAATGGATAGTAATATAGAAGATTGTTTTTCATACGCTTATTGAGGCATCTTTGATATGTTTCAGACGCCCTATATAAATAATGAAAATATTCTTAGAAGTGTATCATCTAAAGTATATAGTATCTTACTTCATACTTTAAAAAAAGGCAATAAGTATTTGTTATTTTTAAGAACAGTATCAAATTAAGAAAAGGAAAAAGTAAGACTAAATGGTTTTACTGCTTTTTTAGGCTTTTTGGTTATCAGAAAGTAAAAAAATATAAGAAATTTAGCATTTTTGGTAAGTTTTTAGCAATTTATGAACAAAAATCAACTTCTACCGCCAATATATATATATAGAAGGATAATTTTTCAATCGAAGTTATTCTTCTTAGATAAGGAGGTCTAGATGATAAGAAATTCGGTTTTAAAAGTAGAAAGAAGGAACGCAGTATGGAAAAGAAACAATCAAGAAAAAATATTCGTATTGATGTCTTAGAGCCAGGTCATATTATTAGTTTAAAATATGATTTTATGTTTACTCAGATTTTTAACGATCCTGATTATGATTTTGCTTTGCACATTCTTTTATCTGATGTCTTAAGTGTTAAGAAAGATCTTTTAGAAGGAAATGTTGAGTATCTAAACAGAGATTTAAAGGTTGCTAATAAAAGAAAGATGCTAAATAAAGTAGATTTACTAATTAAACATAAAGACTTAAATAATCCCAAACGAGATGAGTATATTAATGTCGAGTTAAATTCCCAGTTGGCGATGTTAAATAGAAATAAAGTTTTTAGTAATTTAATTGGAGCAAATACCCTAAAAAGAGGAAATAAGGAATACAAGGATATTGCAAAAACGGCTCAAATAAATTTTAACTTTTTTGATGATTTAGATGAAGAAGCTGAAAACTTAATAGAAATCTATCAAATGCGAACTATACATGGCAAGAAAGCTTATGGTTTTGATGATACAATCTACAATATTTTTGTTAATCTAGGACTTAATGTATGTTATAATCTAAGTGATGAAAGAGAAAGAAGAGTTGCCGATTGGTGTTTATTAATGACCATCGATGATGAAGAAACTTTCCTTAGAAAGGCTACGGATATTATGGGAAAAGAAAAGGCTACCAAACTATTTAAACGTGTTAAAGAATTATCGTCTGATGAAGATAATATTGCTCTTTATACTGATTATACTAACCAAGAGATGCTTATGAATACAGTAATGTCTACGGCTGAAGAAATGACTAATAAAGCCCAAGCTGATATTGCTAAAGCCCAAGAAATAAGTTCTAAAGCTCAAAATGATATTGCTAAAGCCCAAGAAATGAGTTCTAAAGCTCAAAATGATATTGCTAAAGCTCAAGAAATAAGTGCTAAAGCTAAAGAAGAAGCAGAAAAAATTAAAGCTGAGTCAGAAAAAGAAACTAAAGAAAAGACTTTAGAGAAGGCTAAAGAGATAGCTAAAAATCTTTTAGAGATAGGGTTAACTCAAGAACAGGTTGCTTTAACAACAGGTTTATCTTTAGAAGTCATTAAGAAACTATCATAATACTAAGAAGAGAGTAAATCTAATAAGATCTATTCTTTTTTAAATTCTATTACATATATATTAGTAGTGATCAGATGAAAAATTTTATTCTTTATTATTATAATATTCAAGTTACTTCTTTTTTTAGTCAAGATACCTATTTTTATCTTGAGACTAAGGATGATATCTATTACTTTTGTAAAGTTAGAAAATCTGAAGAAGAATTAACTACTATTTACGAAACTTTAGTAAATACTAACTATCATATACTTATTAAATCTAAAGATAATCATTATCTTGTCGAATATAATAAAGAATCTTATTGTCTTTTAAAGATTAATTGTCTTCTAAATGATATGATAACTTTCCAAGAAATAATTTCTAAAAGAATTCCTTTTACTAATCGTGCCCATCTTAACTGGAGTCTTATTTGGCAAGAGAAAATTGATTATCTAGAAGAACAAGCCTCATCCTTTAGAGTAGGAAAAAATTCTCTAATTAAAAGTTTTTCTTACTTTGCCTCGTTAGGAGAGAATGCAATTAGTTATCTTAACTATAATAATTTTAAGAGTAATAATATATCTATATGTCATTATCGGGTGTATTATCCTAATAAACCAGTTAATTACTATAATAGTCTTAATGTTTTAGGAGACTATGATGTTAGAGATTATGCAGAATATATTAAGAGCGTATTTTATAAAAATAAGAATTTTGAGGCACTTAATCTTGTAAAGATGATTATTAATGATAAGAAGTATACTAAAGATGATTTAGGACTTTTTTATGCCAGAATGTTATATCCTAGTTATTTTTTTGATTGCTTTAGTAAGTATATTTTAGAAGATAAGTTATGCGAAGATGAATTAATGCATATTTTAGAAAGAGTCGATGAGTATGAAGACTTCTTAAGAGATATATATTATGAGATTAAGAAGACTTATGATATTCCTGAGATTACGTGGCTCCTAAAAAAGAATAATCCCTAAACAAGATTATTCTCCTCTTATAAAGTTACATTAATGACATCCTTAACTTCTGCTACTTCATCTAGAATTGCATTAAGTAAGACATCCTTAATAGTATAGTCAATAGACCCACAACTAGCACAAGCTCCATGAAATTTGACATAGACTATATTATCTTCATATTTAAGATATTCAATATCACCGCCATCGGCATTGATATAAGGTCTTAGCATATTAATTACATTGATGATTTTTTCTTCATTACTTATTTTTCCTTCATTATTTATTTTCTCTTCATTATTCATATTTCTTCACCTCTCTTATTAAACTAAATTTTTTGCGTTTAGTAAAGATAATTGTTATAATAATAGTTAGTTTAGAAAGAATGGGATATTTATGTTAAAGACTAATGATGTTATTCATGTTACGGTTACCGGTTTTGCTCCTTATGGAATATTTGTTAAGTATGAAGATTATGTTGGTTTAATTCATATTTCTGAGGTCTCCAAAAAGTTTGTTCGCGATGTATCGCGTTATGCTTCCGTTGATGAGATTATCTGTGTTAAAGTTTTAGAGGTTGATGAGAAGTTAAAAAGAATCAAATGTTCTTTAAAGAGAATGTATGATAATGATGATAATTATGCTGGTAATTATTTGGAAGAGGGTAGAGGTTTTGTTCCTTTAAAAGAAGCTTTACCTAAGTGGATTAGAGAGTATAATGGAAATAGTAAAAGTTTTTTTAGAAGATATTAATCTTCAGGATTCTTTTTTTAATTCTTTAAGAAATGATTATCCTGGGTTTAATAATTGGTTCTTAAGAAGAGTATCTTATAGGGACTATGCTTATGTTTCTTATGATGATAATAAACATTTGACTTCTTTTTTTCTATGGAAGGTAGAAACTAAAGATGATTATTTGTCTTTAGGACTAGATAATCCACATACTAATAAAATCTTAAAGATATCTTCCTTTAAAGTTATAAGTACAGGGAAGGGGATTGGTTCTTGGTATTTAAAGTTAGCTAAGAAGATAGCTATCCTAAATAAGGTGGACTTTATCTATATTACCGTGTATCCTAAGTATCAAGAGTTTATAAGCTTCTTAGAATATCATGATTTTAAAGAAGTAGGAGTTAAAGGAAAAGAATTAGTCTTAAAAAAATCAGTCTAAAGTTTAGACTAATCATCTATCTATTCATAATATGTTCCCATTCTAAAAATATAAATTTCTTTATCTTTTCCGTTGGCACTATATAAAATTCTATGTTATCTGTTAATCCTTCTGGAGTATAATCAGCTTAAATCACCATTTGATTTTTCCTATGCTGGTGGATAACAGAAACGACCCATCTAGCATTAATGTTAGTACGTTTGGACGTCCGCCAAGCAAAAATTCAAATTTTTATACAATTAGTATATATTTAACTTATAAATTTATTCCTAAATACTGTAATTTACTGCGAGATTTATTATTTTTAGGTATGAAAAAACCCCGTAATTACGGGGGATAATTCATTAAATGGTGCCCAAGGCCGGACTTGAACCGGCACGAGGGTTAAATCTCGCAGGATTTTAAGTCCTGTGCGTCTACCTATTCCGCCACTTGGGCAAGCACCATACGTCTTTTCATAAGACTTTTTAAGTATATCGCATAAAACCTACTTTGACAAGCACTTTTTAAGAAAATATTTACTTTTGTTAGTGTTTTTAGGTATAATAGTGCCGAAAGAGAGGAAATATTTAGATGAAAATAGAAGAATATTTAAAGAAGATATATACTATGTTAATCGTCGTATTAGTAATTTCGTTAATGAGTTTAATGATTGGTTTAGTAAATTATAGTAATACCAAAGGAACTACTAATAACAGTAGTACAACCAGTAATGGTAACTCAGTACTCGAGAATTATGATGTATCAATGTTTAATGAAGTGGCTGTTAGTGATATTTTAAAATTCTTAGGAACTAGTAATAAAGAGACTCATATTCTTTATTTAGGAAGAAGTACTTGTAGTGCTTGTGTAGCTTTCTTACCAGGATTACAAGAGACTCAAAAAGAGATGAATTTTACTACCGACTATTTAGATATTACGAAAGTTGATACAAGTAGTGATGACTTTAAGAAATTTAGTAGTTTATTATCCAAAGAAATAACGCAGAATGTTAATGGTACTAGCCAAACAGGTAAAATTAGTGAATTTTATGGTTTGACTCCTATGATTGTGGTTATTAAAAACGGAGAAGCCTTAGATGCTATTGTTGGCTCTTACTCTAAAGAAAATTTACAAAAATTCTTAAAGAATTATCTTGCCTAAAAAATTAAAAAAACCAAAAGTTTTACTTACAAAGAAAAAATATTTGTGGTACACTTGTTAGTGCCAAAAGAAATTTACGCTTACTTAGGCGTTTTTTTCTTGGTTTGAAAGGGTTTATTTATATGAAAAAAGAATTCGATTTAGGTCATGATAAGATTAATAAACTTTTAATAAGTTTTGCTATTCCCTGTGTAATTTCGATGCTTATTAACTCGGTTTATAATATCGTTGACCAAATATTTATTGGCAAAGGGGTAGGGACTTTAGGAAATGCTGCTACTAACGTTATCTTCCCATTAGTTATATTAGCTAATGCCATTGCGGGTCTTATTGGCAATGGGGCGGCTGCTAATCTATCCTTAAAACTTGGTGAGAAAAAAGAGAATGAAGCTCGAAAATCTGTTGGTTCTTCGATTACTCTAACCTTTATTATTGCCATTTTATTTTCTGGGGTTGCCTATGTTTTTTTGCCTAAATTAGTTTATATGTTTGGTTGTACCGAAAATGTTTATAGCTATGCTTTAAGTTACGGACAAATCGTTTTACTTGGAGCTCCTTTTATGATTATTTATTCTGTTTTAGCAAGCATTATCCGAGCAGATGGTAATCCAAAGTATTCAATGATTATGCTGGTAGTGGGCGCTATCATTAATATTATTTTAGATCCTATATTCATCTTTGGCTTTAAGATGGGGGTTTTTGGATGCGGCCTTGCGACTGTTATCGGTCAGGTTATATCCTTTATAATTGCCATTTGTTATCTTCCTAAACTTAAGAGTATTAAATTAACTAAAGAAGATTATAAGATTAATAAGAGTGTTAAAAGGACCTTATCTTTAGGACTTTCTTCCTTTATTACACAGGTTACTATTTTAGTCTTATTTGTCTTCATGAATAATATGATGACCAAGTTTGGAGCTAGTAGTATTTATGGAGCTGATATTCCTTTATCAGTTTATGGCGTTATTTCAAAGATTAATAGTCTTTATATTTCTTTTGTCTTAGGAGTTAGTATTGGGGCTCAACCTATTATTGGGTTTAACTATGGAGCTGGTAATCTTTTAAGAGTTAAAGAAATCTTACGAAAAGTCTTAATGATTAACTTTGCTGTGGGAATTATTTTTAACTTAATATTTATTTTCTTTCCTAGTCAAATAGCCGGTGTATTTATAAGTCCCGATGATGCTAGTTACACTTTATTTATGGACTTTGCAACTCTTATGTGTCATAGTTTTCTTTTAGTATGTGCTCTTAATGCGATGGAAATGACTACCTCGATTGTTGTTCAGTCTTTAGGAAATGTTTTATTAGCAACTGCTGTATCATTTATTAGACAGATTATATTATTTATACCTTTAGCTCTTCTTTTAAGTCTAGTCTTTAATAAAGGACTAGAAGGTATCTTATATGCAGGATGTCTTGCTGATAGTATAACTTTTATAATAGCAGGGCTTATCTTTATCAGCGAATATAAAAAACTAGGTACTTATAGTGCTAAAGAAAATGAGGAAACTGATACAGTAATTCCTAAGACTTATATAGGTCAAAAGGTTGTAATTACGATTTCCCGTGAGTATGGGTCTGGTGGTCGTTATGTAGGAGAGTTACTAGCTAAGAACTTAGGAATTCCTTTCTATGATAAGAATTTAATTACCTTAAGTGCTAAAGAAAGTGGTTTAGCACCAAAATATGTTAAAGAACAAGAACAGACTTTAGAGGGACCACAATCTAATGATGATTTACTTTATATTGCTACTACTAAAGTCATTAAAAATTTATATAAACAAGGTTCTTGTGTTATTGTAGGGCGTTGTGGCAATTATATCTTAAAAGATAAGAAAGATGTCTTAAGAGTTTATCTATATAGTAGCATGGAAGATAAGATTAACCGAGTTACTAAGTATTATCATATAGAAAAAGATAAAGCTATAAGTACGATTAATAAGATTAATAAAGAACGTAAAAAACATTATAAATATTATACTAATACTAATCTTGATGATTATAATAACTATGATATTGTTATTGATACTAGTAAGTTTGGGGTCGAAGAAACAGCTAAAATCTTAGAACAAATAATTACTAAAATAAAGTAGTTTTAACAAGGATTCTATTAATTGGGATTCCTAGTTAAGACTCTTTTTTTAATTATTGATTTACTATAAGTTTATTTCTCACCCTTAAAAATTTACTTAAAGAATAAAGCTTAAAAAAATAATAAAAATTGCATCTTTAGTCTGGACAAATGATTGATATGATGTTATCATCTAACTACAAAAAAGAAAGGAGAATTTAAAAGCCAAGAAAATCTTAAATCTAACAGAGAAAACTTAATTACGACAAAATATTAAAAAAAATAATTATAAACTAAAGATGGTGATTTTATGAAAAAGACTTTATTTACTATTCTTATGGCTATTGTTATCGGCTTTACTTTTGGCTATCTTTTCTTAAGAAAGTTTAATACCGATACTCTAATGGAAGTTAGTAGTATTAAAAATCAATGTTATGCTTTTCAAGTTGGTGTTTATAAAAATAAAGAAAATGCTTATCGGACTGCCAAGTCTTATAAAGGAATTGTTATTCCCGATAATGATTTATACCGGGTATATATTGCCTTCTTAAAAGATGAAAATCTTATAAATAGTTTAAAAGGGTATTATGATAAAAACGGTATTAGTTACTATCTAAAAGCTATTAATATTTCCAATAAGACGAATAGTATTGTTGATAATTATGAAATCATTTTAAAGAAGACTAGTCTAGATAATTATGGACTAATATTAGAAAATATGTTAAAGGAAGTAGATACTAATGAGTTATAAAATTAAAGAATTACAAGAAGAATTAAAACCCCGTTATAGAGCGAAAACGAAAGGTTTAGAATCTTTATCTGATGAAGACTTATTAAGTCTTATTATTAGGTGTGGTACAAAGAGTAAGAATGTTAAAGAATTAAGCTTAGAAGTCTTACAACAAATAGGATCTTTAGATAACTTTTTAAATGTTGGTATGAAAGACTTAGAAAGTATTAAAGGTATAGGAGAGGTCTCAGCCCTTAGTATTTTAGCTTCTATCGAATTAGGTAAAAGAATTCTTAAATTCCATAAAGATAAAGTAAAATTAATTAATTCTAAATTAGTTTATGCAATGTTTAAATATGAATTAATTGGTCTTAAACAAGAAGTAGTAATAGGAATCTATTTAGATAATGCTAAACAATTAATATGCTTTAAAGAATTATTTAGAGGTACTGTCAATGAATGTAATATTCATCCCCGAGAAATATTTAAGTATGCTGTATCCTCATCAGCAAGTAGTATTATCTTAGTGCATAATCATCCTTCCGGAAATATAAATCCTAGTATTAAAGATGAAATTCTAACCGAAAAAGTATCAGAACTTGGTAATAGTATGAATATTCCTCTTATCGATCATATAATCATAGGTAGTAATGGTTATTATAGTCTAATTACTAAGAAGTCTTTTATCGAAGAGTGAACACATCTTATTAAAAAATAATCCCATAATATTAATTAAAGTATAAAAGAAAAAATAATAATCATACTATAAGTGTGATTCCTATGATAAAGAAAATTATTCCTTATTTAACTTTATTTCTCTTCTTACTTCTTAATCCTCTTTTGAATCTTTTAAGTCCTAATGACTTAGATTATACTAAATATGAAGCTTTATCCTTAGAAAATGCTTCTCTAAAAGAAGAAATAAAAGAACTAAGTAATATCTCTTATACTAATTATAATTATGATATTACGAAAATTCTATTGAAGAATCTTTATAATTCTAATACTTATCTTCTTAAAAGTAATGGTAAGATTAGTCCTAAAAATCCCGTTATTAATCATCATGGACTAATTGGTATTACTAATACAGATAATACTCTTTTAACCTTAGATAACCTTACTATATCCATAAGAGTAGAGTCATCTACAGGTATTTTTAAACACCAAGAGATAATTTTAAATACTAAAGATATCCCTCGTGATGATACTCCTATCTATACTAGTGGTCTTACGAATTTTCCTCCCAATCTATCTATTGGAACCCTTAAGTCTTGTAAGCTTAATGCTTCTCAAGTACATTGTAAAGTTAATCTAAATCCTATCGATACAACTTATGCTTTAATACTAAAGGACTACTCGATATGATTATCATCTATTTAATAATTGATATCTTAATGACTACAACTATCTTTAAGACCACATTTTATCTTGTTTACTTAAGTAATACCAAACTAAAGATGAATAACATTCTCCTTACTCTTATCTCCTTAATACCCCTTATTTTCTATACCAGAAATATAATCTTTCTTTTTACTATCCCTTTAATCTTAATTCTTAAAAAATATAAATACTTTCATCTAGCCAATATATATTTAAAATATTTAATTAACTATCTCTTATTCTTTAATATTCATATATCATTAAAGACTTTTGTTTATTATCTTTTTAGTCTTTTAATTCTTAAATTTTGTCTAAAAAATAAGAAACTTTCATAGACTTTAATGGTGATAAATAATGAGTCCAGAAATCTTAACATACCTTTCTAATAAACATAAACATTCCTATACATATTATATTTCTAATGATGATAATCCTTCTTATGAAGCATCTTCCATAGAAAAGAAAAGTTTCAAAAGATGGCATTTAAAACCCCAAATTAAAGCATATCTAAGTAATACTTTAACTAAACTATTACTTAGTATCATCTTTTTACTTCTAAGTATCATTTTAATTAAAAGTAACTCTCATATTAAAGAATTTTATACTGAAGAAGTCTTAACGAAACAACTTAACTTTACAAAATTTAATAATCTATATAATAAATACTTGGGAAATATTCTGCCTGATTATACCATTCCTGAACCCACTAAAACCGTTATGAATAATACATTCTCTTATCTAGATGGTAGTCCCTACTTAAATGGAACTAAAATAACAACGGAAGAAAATTATCTTATACCTACTATTACCAGTGGAATTATTGTCTTCTTAGGAGATAAAGACACTTTAGGACCAACCTGTATTATTCAGGGAGTAGATGGAATAGATATCTGGTATTCAAATATTAACTTAGATAATCTAAATCTTTATGATTATATAGATGCTAATACACCTCTGGGACCAACTTTATCTAATTATATGTATTTAACTATTGATAATAATGGAACTTATATCTCTTATGAAACTTATAAGTCTTGATATATCTACTATTCTTATCTATTTTCTTCTCTGTTTAGGAGGCTCTTATAAACAAGTAATCCTAAGCTTTTTAATTATTATTATTCATGAGATAGGACATATTTTCTTCTTAAAAATTTTTAAAGTCTCTATCGATAAAATAACTATCTATCCTTTTGGTGGACTTATAACTACTCATAAACTAATAAATTATCCTCCTCTAAAAGAATTACTTATTAGTCTAGGAGGCATTATGAATCAAATACTTCTAATACCTATCTTTAAGACTTTATTATCCTCAAGTTATATTAATTCTTATACTTATTATCTCTTTATGAAACTTAATCTTAGTATTTTATTATTTAATCTGTTACCTATAATTCCTTTAGATGGTTATTTAATCTTAAGTAGTATCTTAAATATTTGGATACCTTATTTAAAAAGTAATATCCTAAGTATTATGATATCTCTAGGAAGTTTAATAATATTTATTATAGTTAGTTTTAATCTTAAGATTAATAGTATCTTTGTGATTAGTTTCCTAGTCTATAAGATATATATATACTTAAAAGATTATAAGTATTATAAAAATAAATTTATCTTAGAAAGAATTATCTATGATGTTCCTTATCATAAAATAGTTTATAAGTCTTATTATAGTCCTTATTATCTGGGACTTAATAAGTATTATTACTTTAATTATCAAAGTGAAAAGAAGTATCTAAAGGATTATTATCATGATTATATTTAAGATGTTTTTGAATATTAATATTATGTTTAAGTAGTCTTTTTCTTTTCTATTAATTATGGTACTATTTAATAGTAAGGATTGATATTATGGATGAATTATTTAATATAACTAATTGTTATCAAGATGATAATTATTATTACTTCTTTAGAGCTTTAAATAAAAGAGATATGGCTGGTATTAGGGATAAATCTATTTTAGATGAGGCTGGTCATATCAGGAAAATAGTTACTGATAATACCTTTTTTAATCATAAAGATAGATATAATGAAGACTCTAGCCTTACTTTAGAAGAAATGGTTAATCATGTCAAAACTCATTATGATAAAGATACTAATTGTATTTCTTTAAGTAGTGATGCTAATGTGTGTTTAACTTATGGCCGAAGTGACTATGAAGATAAGTATATAGTAGTAAAGGTTCCTAAGAGTGAGCTTGGTAAAACTACTTTTAATGCCGGTAAGTATATTTATGAAGAAATCTTAAAAAGAGTTAATACTTATCTAGAAGAACACCAGGATGATTTAACTGATTTACAGAAATACTATATTGAATCTTTAAAAAATATTTCTACTAAAGAACAATTAGAGAGTCTTAAGAAAACTTTACCCGAAGAATATGTTGATAAGACTAATGAGGAGTTTCAAAATGGTCTAGATTTTATTAAAAGTAAGCCTTATGATGGTTATAGCGATACTGAGAATCTAGCTAAAGATAAACTAGTTATGCTTTTAGATGTCTTAGATTTTGAAGTTGTCAAAGGTAAAACTAATCGTTTTGTGATTCAAACAATGGGTTCGGCTTTTTCTTCTCGTGAACTTGAACATTATAAAGAAGTTCCAAAAGAAAAGATTGTAGAAATGCCAACTTCTTTAATTGAGATAATGGCTCTTATCCAACAAGTACCGGAAACGGAAGAAATTAAAGAAATAAAAAGTTATTTAATTACTCATTTAGATGAAGTAAGACAAAGTACGAAAGAAGTAGATTATAGTCATTTTAATCCAGAAAATTTAAACCTAAGTTTAGATAACTTGTATAATTTAACTGAAGGTAAAATCTCTTATAAAGAGGCTAAAGAATTATATTTAAATTCTATGTATTTAGTAAAAGCAAAGTTAAGAAGTTTTTCCTCTGTTAATTTATTAAATCAAATACTCGGTAATAATCATAAATACAACGCAACTTTGCAAAGTCTTTTAGATAACTCTTTAGGTATTGAACCCACTATTATGGCTAGAAGTGGTAATCATGCCCTAAAAGTAAGTGATACGGTAGTATTATATTTACCTAAAAACTATCAAAATCTTTATGATTATGTTAATAATTTACAAGTCCAAGATATGTATAATTTATTTACTAATCCCACAAATGCTTTTAATACTTTATTTACTAAATATATAAGTGATAAAGAATTAAAGCCTCAAGATAAAGAAGAATGGTATGCCAATGGTTTAATTGATGCCATTGATTTAGAGTCTTTAAATCTTAAAACTAACTTTAATGAGATGCAAAGAAGAAAGATTGTTAATGCTTTAGTAAGTCATAATTTTATGGATTATTATGAAAAAGTTAAATCTCTAAGTGATGATGGTTCGATTGCCACTTCGATGTTTGCTTCTTTAATAGCCAATCGAAAAGAATTTACCAATGATTCTGATATTATCTTAGACCAATTAAAAGATTATATTGGTTATAATACTTTAAAAGAATATAATTTACCATTAAGAAAACTGCAGAGAAGAGCTTATCAAAAAACGGAAGAAGTATTTGCTAAAAAGAACTTTGCTACCGCAGTTATGCCTACTGGTTCGGGAAAAAGTTTCTTAGCCTTATCCGAGATGCTAGATCGTAAAGATGCTAAAATGCTTTATATCGCTCCCAATGATATTATTTTAAACCAAATTGAAGATTATATTTATGAGTTCTTTGGCTATACGGATTATCATACTTTATTTCCTAATTTAACTTTAACTACTTATCAAGATTTAAAAGACCAAAAGCAAAACAAATTAAAAGAGAAATATAATAGTAAATATGATTTTATTATCTTAGATGAACTTCATCGAAGCGGGGCCCCAGAATGGTCAAAGTTTGTTAATGAATTAATGGCAAATCAAGACCAAGAGAATATTAAAGTTCTTGGTTTAACCGCTACCCCTGAACGCGACCGTGATGATAAAGATATGGCTGTTTACTGGGCAAGATATTTTGGTTATACTGATGAGGAGATAGAATTAAATAAGCATTTAGCCATTAACGAAACCTTGGAATCAGCCATCAAAGCCGGACTTTTACCTAACCCTAAATTTATTAACTGCTTGTATTCATATAAAAGTGATGGAACATTAGATGAGATGTATGAAAACATTAGTATGCTTGATGATGGTGAAAAAAAGTCCAAAGCTTTTTCTAAGTATGAGCAACTATGTAGAAGCGTTGAACAAAGTAGTGGTATAGAAAAAATTCTTGGTGATAATTTAAGCAAAGATGGTAAATATGTTGTTTTCTTACCAGTCGGTCGCAAAAAAGATGGTACTTATTATAATAGTGAAGATGGCAGTAAAATAAGTAGACAACAGGCTGTTTTAATAATGGAAGATTATACTATTTTAATTAGACAATATTTATATTCCAATGAGTATATGAAGACATATGGTGATAAGTTATTATCTATTTATGAAAAGATTACTAAAAAACAAGAACTATCTAGTGAAGATAAAGACTTCTTAAACAAAGAACAAGATAACATTATGTTACTAGATATGGTTAAAATCAAACACAAACCAGCTGCTTTAAATACATTTAATAGTATTATAGTAAGCATTATAGCAAGACACCAAGGCTGGAAAAAACTAGACAGAAATACTTTGAAAGAAAGAATAGAAGCCCAGACATCCGATATGGTTGATACAAACTCGCTTCTAAGTTACTATAGTAATAGTAAAAATAAAGCCGAATTAGCCGAATTTAATAAAGAAACTGACGGTAAACCTAAATTACTATTTGTTATGGATAAATTAAACGAAGGAGCCCATTTAAAAGGCGTCAAAGGTATTGTCTGGTTACGACCATTAAGCGTTGATTCAAGAATACTATTCTATCAGCAATTAGGTAGATGTATTCATTCTTATCCTGACGGTCATATATTTACCGAAGAAGAACGTCCAATAGTAATGGACTTAGTTAATAATATAAACACCGTTAACTTAAAAAGAAATCAATCGCCAATAAATGATTTAGAAGATTTAAAAACAATTATAGATTGGATAACTGATAATGGTGGTAAACTTCCTAATAAGAATAGTAGTATTTTAGAAGAAAAAAATTATGGTCTAAAGTTAGATGTTATTTTATATCGTTATATTAAATATTTTAATAATCCTGAAGACTTAAATAATGTTAAATATAAGAGAATTATTGAAGAAATCTTAAGATTAGGTTCCCAAATTGACTTATGGAATATCAAAATAGACGAACCAACTAGACAAAGAAAGGTAAAAGAATCAGAAGAGACAGAAGAAAAATTCTTACAAGGATTTTTACAAGTTGAAAGTTACGTTCATGATTTTGTTGATTTAAAAAAAGAAATAGATGAGTTAGCATCGCCTGAGTCTACTTTTGATAGGATATTTAATTATTTAAGCACATTAAAAAATCAAGGCATTGACATAAACAATATTAGTTCCCATAATAAATTAGAGGTAGTTAAAAATGATGATAATTGTACTATTCGATTAGTGAAAATGAAAACAAAACAAGAAAATGGTAAAACATTTATTATAAATGAAGAAGAATATAATGAATCGGGCTTAATTTACATAGGAAGCTATGTCTACGCCTTTAGACAAGGCAAAGTCTACCGAGATTCAAAAAGTCCAGACTTAAAGGCTGACCAAATTAGTAGATTAAAGACCTTGAATTTCATTTTTGATTGGGAAGTAGATAGAGTATTGAACCCAAGAAGTTTTGAAGATTATGTTTCACTCTTAAAAGAGATGCAAAAGGCTAAAGATAAGACAGGACGTGATATAAATAGTATTAAAAGAGCAGAAGTAGTAAGAATAACAAAAATAAATGATGAGTATGAGTTTGAGTATTTTGATAGTAGAGAAGAGACAAAAAATAAATATGGTGAAAATGTAGAAACAATTGGAATTGGCCAAGTTATTAGTTTCTTTAAAAGAGGAAAACTTAGCAATAACAGAAAAGATTTAACTGTTGAACAGATAAAACAGTTAAGAGATATTGGCTTGATGGTCGTACCAGAAAACGAAAGAGACCGTATAATGATACCAAAAAGTTTTGAAGATTATGTCTTGCTTTTAAAAGAAATGCAAAAGTTTAAAGATAAGACAAGTCGTGATATAAATGATTTTAAAAAAAATGAAGTAGTGAAAATAACAAAAATAAATGATGATTATGAATTTGAATATTTTGCTAATAAAGAAGATGCAAAAAGTAAATATGGTGAAGATGTAGAAACAATTGGCATAGGAATAGTTATTATTTGCTTTAAAAGAGGAAAAAGCAGTAGTGGTCAAAAAGATTTAACTGCTGAACATATAAAACAGTTAAGAGATATTGGCCTAAGGGTTTTAACTGAAAAAGAAAGAGATTCTCTAATGGAGCCCAAAAGTTTTGAAGATTATGTTGAACTTTTAAAAGAATTGCAAGAAAATAAAATTGACATCAATGCAATTAAAGTCGAAGATAAAATAAGAATTATAAAAAATGATATCGGTTATGATTTTCAAATTGTTTATAAAAGCAAAATAATGGTAAATGGTAAACGGACAATTGCTAATAAAGAAGCATATTTTCAGGATGATTTAATGGCGATAGGGATAAAAATTAATCACTTAAGAAAAGGCTTATATATTCCTGGTAACTATTTAACTGTATATCAAATGCAAACTTTATTAAATATAGGCTTTAAATTTAATAAAGGAATAGAAGATAAAATCTATAAACAAGAAATATGTAAGAGTTATAATATCGATTTAAAAATAAATGATAAAATAATTGAAAGAATATCAAAAATAGAATTAATAAGTAAGATTAACTATTTAGAAGCAAGTGGCTTAAAACTAGTGGATAATACCGGTAAACTAATAGATATATTTAGTATGGCAAGTATTGATATAAAAGATAAATATGGTATATCTTTAGAAACAATAATAGATACTTATGGTAAAGGAGAAACGAGAAAATGATATTTGATAAATACTTAAATGATACTTATTTAGATATCTTATATAGTAATTATAATTTAGATTATTTAAAATCAATTGATGAAAATAACTTTATAGAAATATATAATCTCTTAAAGAGTAAAGGCTTCTACTTTATAGAAGATATTATAATTAATTATATAGAGATATTTGAATTAGATAAGAATACCTTAGATAAAGTATTAACTTATCTTAAGACTAAGGCTGGTCCAGATTACGTAAAAAAAATTGGTAAGAATATGACTATCTTAGATAAGATAATAGATACTTGTCTAAATATAGAACTCAAAGAAGAAGACATCTATTAATATAAGAAATCATAATACCCTAAAGAGCAAGGAAATAAAAAATTGCTAATTACCCTTGCTTTTTTTCTTTATTTATAAGATAATTAAGAAGTATAGATAGTAAGGAGTCGCATATGGAATACACTACAGACTGGATTTTAAAATCCCCAATCGAGGATATACAAGAGTATTTAAAAAATGCTACTATCATTGATTTAATAGCCGTAATAGAAAATATTAAGAAAAGAGTAGACTTAGATTATTTATCTTTAATTAAAGTAAAAGATATCGAAAGTGCTATTGCCTCTTTAAAAGAATCTTTAAATAATATAGATAAAAGAATTAACTTTGCTACAAAGACTAATGCTCCTACTAGTGAAATTGACTCTTTATGGGAAGATTATGCGAAGATTGATGCTAATATAGATAACTATAATAGTCAAAAAGAAACTTTAATCCAAACTTTTAACGATAAAAAACAAGCTATCGTAACTTTGGTCTGTAAACTAATAAGTGAAGCTCCTGTATCGAAAATAGAAGATTATCGTGCCCATCTAATTGGCTATATCAAAGACCGCATTGACTCCATTGAAACTAATAAAGAAGCTAAAGAAATAACTACTGATACTCTTCTAAAAGAAAGAAACTTTACGGAAGAAGATCTAACCGTTAAAGCTATTTCTAAAGAAATAAAAGAAATGGAGAGTGCTGTCTTAAATAAAGAACTTATTCTTAACGAAGAAGTAATAAGTAAAATTAAGTCTTTAAGACTAAAAAAAGAGTCTTTAGAACACGAAACTTTCACTTATATCTGTACCGAGAAACTTAAACATTCTCTTAAAGGTATTAGTAATAATATAACTAAACTTCAAATGGAACTATATAAAATAATGCATCTAGATACTAATGAAGTTAAAAATCTTATCTTAGAATCTTACTTAGAAACCAAAGAAGAAATAAAACACGCTAACTATATAAGAATCTATCGTTCTTACTTAGCTAATCTTAGTAAAGTTCCCTTAACTCTTAAAAAAGCTTATCGTAAGTACCTAGAAGACTATAATACTACTCTAGAAAGCTTAGATAATCCTCATTTAGAAGATACTACTCTAAAGAGTATTGAAGAGACTCTCAAAGATAAATATGCTTATATAAAGACATTAGAAAGCTATAAGAATCGTTCTACTAATAGTACCGAAGAAACTAAATATCTATATACTAGTGTTCGTAGTAATGGTCTTTTTGATTTACCTTTCTCCAAAGAAAGATGGTCTTCATATTTTGGTAAGTACTTTGAACCTTTACTTAATTCCTTAGATAAAATACTTCTTAAGAATAATAAATACATTTCTTTAATAAATGTTTCTCTTAAGAGTAAAGACATTCTAAAAGAAATAAATGACTATGAGACCGATTTAAAATATCTAATGAATGATTTATATAATAAAGTATTATCCATCTATTTAAAAGTTAATTGTTATATAAATGTAAGTATCTATGATTATCGTGATTCCGAGACTTTAAATAAGTATATAAGTGAAGAACAAGATAACATCGATAAAGAAATATCCTTAGTAAATCAAGATATAACTGCGTTTAATAGTCATAAAAACGAGATAATAAGTTCTATGAATAAAGGTTATAATCTCATAGATACTAATATCAAAATGAAGTTAAATAGTATTTTAAATGGTACTTATGAAGAAGAAACTCCTAAAGAAGAGACTCATCATTTCTTTAGTGATACCTTATCTTTTATTCCTGAAGAAAAAGAAATTTCTACCGATGAAGTTAATACTATAGATTTTAATAATTCTTTAGATAATAATCCTAAAGAGGAAGAACCAGTAGAAGAAAGTTCTTACGAGTCAGATATCTTTAGAGAAAATCCAAGTACCAAAGAAAATCTCGAATCTACGAAAGAAATATCTTCCGATGATATCTTTGCTGATGAAGCTCCTCTTAGCAGAGAAAGTGTAAGTAAAAAAAGAATTTCTTCGGAAGAACCATCTAAAGAAGCTAGTGAAATCTTTAATCCTGATGATATCTTTGGTATTAAGAGTAATAATTTGACCTCAGAAGAACCAGTTATTTTCTTTGATGAAGAAGAAAATGGCATTACCCGAGCTGATAAGAAAGCCTTCGCTGATTTATTAGAGCCCACCAAGAATGAAACTCCTAAGTACCTAGAAACCATTTCTCAAGAAGATAATAAATTAGAAACAGAAAATACTAAAGAAGTTAAACCAAAAAGAGGCTTTAAAGTTCTTAAAGTAGAACCAGTTGTTAGTAAAGAAAATTCTAAGAAAGAAATAAAACCAGAAGAAAAAACTGATGCTGCGGAAATTAAAGAGCGAATTTTAAAGAATGATTTAACTAAAAAGAAAGAGACTATCTTTAATCCAGCTACTTCTAGTGAAGTTGTGGGCGAATATAATGACTCCAATGCTCCTATTGATTTAAATTCTTTCTTAAATGGGTCTTTAAAAGAAGATAACCATCCTGAAGAAGCAGAAAAAACTCTAAGTTTAAGTCCTAATGATAATTTAGATTTAATGAATTTCTTAAATCAAATAGAAAATAATGATTCTAAAGCAGCTTAAATACAAGACTTTATAAATATAAAAGGCGATTATTGTTTAATAGACTATAGTCGTTTTTTTCTTGCTTAAGATTTTAAAGTTTGTTAGGATATATATATCTATAAGAATAAAATCATCTAAGAAATTTTTCCTTATTATATATAGACCTAATTAAATAGATATTGAATATCTAAGAAACTATAAAAGTCTAAAGAGGAGAAAAATAATTAAATAAACGAAAAAATACATGGATAATAGTAGCATAATCCCTATATTTTTGATATAATTTCTTAGCAAAGAAGGTGTATCTTATGTTACCAGATATGAAAGAAGCAAAAGTAAGAAGTAAAAAAAATTCCGAAGTTATTTATTTAGAGCAAGAGAAAAAAAGTAATCTTTATGCCGGTAAAAAATATTTCTTAAGAACTTATGGTTGTCAAATGAATGTGCATGATAGTGAAGAAATAAAGGCCATTTTAGAGAATCTAGGGTATACAGAAACCGATGAGTTAGAAGATAGTGATATTGTCGTTTTAAATACTTGTGCGATTAGAGAAAATGCTCATGATAAAGTTTTCGGCTATTTAGGTCGTTGTAAACATCTTAAAGCTACTACTAAGAAAGATTTAATTGTTTGTATTGGTGGGTGTATGGCTCAAGAAGAAGTTGTTGTTAATGAATTAAAGACTAAACATCCATATGTTGATATTATCTTTGGAACTCATAATATCCATGAACTAGCTACGATGATTAAAGATGTTGGTAAAGAAAGACAAGATATTAAGGTTTATTCAATTGAAGGAAATGTTTACGAGAATATCGATTATAAGAGAGATTCCAAGATTACGGCTTGGGTAAATATTATGTATGGTTGTGATAAATTCTGTACGTATTGTATTGTTCCTTATACAAGGGGTAAACAAAGAAGTAGAAGAGCTTGTGAAATTGTAAGAGAAGTTGAAAAACTAGTTAGTGAAGGGTATCAAGAAGTAACTTTACTTGGTCAAAATGTCAATGCCTATGGGAAAGATTTAGAAAATGAAATGACCTTTGCTGGTCTTTTAGAAGCCGTAGCTAAGACTAATATTCCAAGAGTGCGTTTTGTTACTTCTCATCCTTGGGATTTTACTGATGAAATGATTACCACGATTGCTAAGTATCCTAATATTATGCCTTATATTCATTTGCCTTTGCAGTCTGGTTCTTCCAGAATTCTAAAATTAATGGGTAGAAGATATACTAAAGAAGAGTATTTAGAACTTTTTGATAAAATGAAAAAAAAGATACCAGGAGTTGCTATTTCTACCGATATAATTGTTGGTTTCCCTGGAGAGACTGAATCCGATTTCGAAGAGACTTTAGAAGTCGTTAAGCATTGTAAATATGATGGTGCTTATACTTTTATCTTTTCGCCTAGAGTAGGAACTCCCGCCGCTTCTATGCCTGATGATACTCCTCTAAAAGAAAAAGAAGATAGATTACATCGCCTAAATGAGTTAGTAAACAGCTATTCTTTAGAAAATAATCAAAAACTCTTAAATAAAACCGTACCCGTTTTAATCCAAGGAATAAGCGAAAAGGGTAGCAATAAAGTCTATGGCTATACCGATACTATGAAACTAGTAAATGTGGTTGGCTCTAAGGATTTGATTGGTAAAATTGTTAATGTAACCATAACTGATGCTAAGAGTTTTAGTCTCGATGGAATTATAAAGTGATTAGAAATAATTGCTTTTTTTCTTTCCTTTAAACTAAATATAATATATAATGAAGATGGTGATAATAATGCAAAAGAAAAAAGGTTTTACTTTAGTGGAATTATTAGCAGTCATAGTTATTTTAGCTATCTTAGCTTTAATAGCAGTTCCTAATGTTTCTTCTTTAGTAAGAAAAAGCAAGACAAATATGTTCTGTAAGAAGGTCGAAAGTATCGAAGCTGCAGCTAAATATTATGCTCAAGATTATTTAAGCGATTTAACTACGACTGATGGTACTATAGTAGCTAATAAAATTCCTCTTCGTTTACTAGTAGAAAAAGGGTATTTAAAAAAAGATAAAGAAAAATGTACCATAGGGGTTGATTGTGTAACTGATCCTCGCGATAATTCTTCTTTAGATAATAATTATATCGATATTTATTCTGAGAATAATCGCTTATATGGAAGATATTTATATACTAGTCTTGATGCTACTAATAAAGTCTGTGGGGAAAAAGCAACTTATAATATTAATGAATATGGAACTTACACGGAATCTGGTGATTTTACTGGCTATAGTCGTTTAGACGTAAATTCATCTACGGAATCGGAAAACGGATATTCATGGGGAAATTTAAATTTTACTTTTGATCTTTATGTTGACAATAAAAAGGTAGTAAGTCAAAGAGATGACTATTGTGCAGAAGATACTTATAAAAAGGGTCAGGTTTATAAGATAACTAATATTCGACCTAAGGCTGGTAATTCATGTAAAAAATACGGTTTTGGCAACAGCGCTGGGACCTTTGCTTTAAGTGGCGTTTTAACGAGTGATAGTACATCTATTGATATTATCTGTCTTGAAAAATAAGGTGGCTTATGAATAAATTAAATAGAAAGGGTTTTACTTTAGTAGAATTATTAGCAGTCATTGTCTTAATGGCTATTCTTTTGACCGTTGCTGTTCCAGCGATTACCAAGGTTGGTAAAAGTTTAAAAACCGAGTCTTTTTGTAGTAAAATTCAAATCATTGAGGCGGCTGCTAGTGAGTATGCTAACGATTATTTTACAGGAAAAGAAAATTCGGGAAGTAATAAAGTAAGTTTAGATAATATCTCTCTTATGGATTTAGTAAATATGGGATATTTAAAAAGTGATGTGAATATTGGCACTGATAATAAAGGAAATCCCACGACTTGTAATCTATATAAAGCTGACTCTAAATGTATTTTAGATCCTAGAGATTCTTCTTCGATGGATTATGAAACTGTTCGAATTTGGAGTGCCAATAATAAATTGTATGCTACTTATCGCTATAAAGAAAGTGATATCAATAAGACGGGGGACTCCCAAATAGTTGATGGTGTTTGTGGTAGTAATATGCTTTATGAAGAAAAGATTGCCGATGCTGGGGTTGTACAGAATACCGTTAGTAATGATGCTAACTTTTTCAATGTGACCATTAAGCCAATTAAAGTTAAAGAAAGTGGCGAGATTTATGGCTGGTCTAATTATTATTCTTATCGGACAATAAGACCCGATAATATTCCGGGAAATTACTATATTGGAACAGTTGTTATTAGTTATGAACTTGGTAATCATACTATCATCGAACTAAGTATTGGTAATTACTTTGATGTAAAATTAACGAGTGGTAATTCCAAGATTATTGATTTTTCCGAAAATCATTTAGGAAACGCGGATATTAGCTTTAGAGCTGCCTTAAATTCTACTACCAGAGATAATGGAGCCTTTGCTAAAGTTACTAAAGTCGTTATAAATTGGCGAAAACTAACCTGAATTAATTGAAAAAGACATAGTATTATGTTATGATAAATAAACTTTTTAGAGGGGAGAATGTATATGCAAACAGTATGTCTAATCGGACGACCAAATGTCGGCAAATCAACACTTTTTAATCGCTTAATAGGAGAGGCTAAATCAATTATTATGGATACTCCTGGTATTACTAGAGATCGTATCTATGGAAATGTTACTTATAAAGATAAGAAATTTTTACTTATCGATACTGGGGGAATTGATCTCGGTCAAGGCGACTTTAATAAAGATATTAAAATGCAGGCACAGTTAGCTATTGATGAGTCTGATTGTATTGTCTTCATTGTAGATGGTCGTTATGAACTTAATCAAAATGATTATGAAATTCGCAATATGTTAATTAAGTCTGGTAAAAGAGTAATCGTGGCCGTTAATAAACTTGATAATTCCAAATTAGAACAAGAAAATATTTATAATTATTATGAATTAGGATTTCCCATTGTTTTACCGATTAGTGGGACACATAATTTAGGAATTGATGATCTCTTAGATGAAATCACTAAAGAAATGGCTGATGATATAGCCCCAGTAAACGATAATTTAAAATTTTCTATTATTGGACGACCTAATGTAGGTAAGAGTAGTTTAATTAATGCTTTATTGGGTGCTAATCGGGCTATTGTTTCAGATGTTAGTGGAACTACTAGAGATGCGGTCGATACTGATTTTCGTTATAACGGCGAAGTTATGACTGTTATTGATACTGCCGGTATGCGAAAAAAAGGTAAGATTTATGAGAATATTGAAAAGTATTCGATGATTAGAAGTTTAAAAGCTATTGAACGTAGTGATGTCTGTTGTGTCGTTATTAATGCCGAAGAAGGTATAATTGAACATGATAAGCATATCGTTAGTTATGCGATAAATGCGGGGAAAGCTGTCGTTTTAGTGGTTAATAAATGGGATACGATTAAAGACTTTGATACGGCTTTAAAAGATTGGAAACAAAAGATTAAAAATGAATTTCAATTTATTCCTTATGTTAAGACAGTTTTCTTGAGTGCTAAAACCAAAAAGAGAGTATCTATGTTACTGCCAGCTATCATTGAAGCTTATAATAATTCTGTTAAGGAAGTACCGACTAATGTTTTAAACGATGTTATAACGGAAGCATATAATCTTCATGAAGCTCCTTCTTATAAAGGGAAAAGACTTAAAATATATTTTACCCATCAGACTGGTAGCAAGCCACCCAAAATAACTTTTGAAGTCAATAACAAAGGCTTAGTCCATTTTAGTTATGAACGTTATCTAGAAAATAAAATTCGTGAAGCTTTCGATTTTACGGGGACACCAATCATTCTTCAATTTAAAAATCGAAGCGAAAAATAGAAAGGGATTTATATGAAAAATAAAGATAATATTATATGGGGGATTTTATTAGTCGTTTTAGGAGTGATTTTTGGCTTAAATGCTATAGGCCTAACAGAAATTAATATCTTCTTTGATGGCTGGTGGACATTGATTATCATTGCATTTGGTTTATCTGGCTTATATAAAGATAGTGATAAAACTTGGCCCGCTATTTTAACTCTTGTTGGAGTAGTTATGTTGTTAGCGGCTAGAAATCTTATTGATTTTACTATTGTTTGGAAATTATTATTTCCTTCTATTCTTGTTGTTTTTGGCATTTCTTTAGTCTTTAAAGGTTTCACCGGTCGTGATATTAAAGATAAAATTAAAAATATTAAAATAGATAATAAGGATATTTTACATATCGATGCAGTATTTAGTCAGGAAAAGATGAAAATAGAAGAAGAATTTAGTGGCTCAGAATTAAATGCTGTCTTTGGAAATCTTGACCTAAATCTTAAAAATGCTAAATTGAAAAATGATGCTTTTATCAGTGCATCTAGTATTTTCGGAGGTATTACTTTATATTTACCAGAGAATGTTAACTTAGTCGTTAATTCTACAAATATTTTTGGAGGTATTGATAATAAATATATAAAGAAGTCAGATGCTAAAATAACTATTTATATCACGGCAACCTGTTTATTTGGTGGGATTGAGATTAAATGAATAGAGTCGTTTATATCGCTAAGGCTTTAGGAATTGCCTTAGCAACTTTTATTATCTTCATAATTGTTTATTCTTTATTATTTGTTGTTAGCTTATTTATGGCTAATAAAAAGGAAACTAATCTTCAAGAAAGAATAATAAATAATCAGAATATTATTGCTCTTGATTTAGACTTTACTAGTGTTAATTTAAATATTAAAGCTGGTGATACTCTAAAAGTTGAAACTAACATTAAGAATATTGAAATCAAAGAATATGAACGAAAATTAAAAATTTCTACCGAAACTCCATTTCCTTCCAACCCAAATAATAAGATAATCAATATTACTATTCCCCAAGACTTACCTTTAGAAAGATTTAAATTAAATGTCGGTGGTGGCAATATTAATATCGAAAATATAACGTCAGTAGATTGGGATATATCACTTGGTATGTCTAAAGTTTCCTTTGATAATATTGCTGCTACTGGTAAAGCAAAGGTTGATAACGGCGTGGGCTCTATTGAAATTACTAACAGTACTTTAAATAACCTTGATTTAGATAACGGTTTTGGAGCCGCAAAACTGGAAGCTTCTTTAACTGGGAAAACCAAACTAGATAACGGCCTTGGTGGTATGAATGTTACTATTTTGGATAAAAAAGATAACTATACAATTGATGTTGATAATGGTCTTGGCAGTGTAAATATCGATGGTGTGACTATCGACCAAGAAAGATTAGGTAGTGGAGAGAAAACACTTAGCTTAAATAACGGTCTCGGTAGTATTAATATTAAATTTACAAACTAGAAAAATATGCTATAATTAAAAAATAGTTATGGGTTTATTAATTAAGGTTTTCTGTAAAGGCATAAAGTAATTTGGAAGGATGGATGATATGCCAATTTATTATTTAGAAGTAAATATCATATGTATTGTGATATTACTAATGATTATGGAAAAAATCCACGATGAAAACAAGACCTTAAGAACGTTTAATACTTATAAAAAACTACTAATTTCAATAATCGTATTCTCTACATTTGACTTAATAGCTGGGGTTTTTAAAGGAACGATGTTTCCAATAAGTAAGATAATTCTCTTAATAAGCAATACTTTATATTTCTTTTTTGGCATTTTAAATGCTTATTATTTTAATGAATATCTTGGTATTAGAACTGAATTTATAAAAGATAATAAAAGAAAAGTAATAAGAGTTTTACCAGTAATAATAGTCAGTGTTCTTTTAATATTAAACTTATTATTTAAGAATTTATTTTATCTCGATGAGTATAACTTATATCATCGAGGAGGGATGCTATTTTTATATTATGTGATTTTGTATTCCTATTTTATAAGTGTCATCATAAATCTATTTTCTACTTGGAAAACAGAAAAAATAAGTCATCAAGAATTAAAAAGATTGATGGTATTTTCTTTAATTCCTGTACTTAGTTTAATTGTTCAGATATTTAATTACGGTATTACTTTAATAGGTGTCGGTTTTACTATTTCTGTTTTAATGATTTTTCTTGATGGTGAAAAAAATAACTCTACGATAGATGAATTAACTGGTGTTAATAACCGAAGAGCTTTTAATATTTTTGGCAATAAGCTGTTTAATGATAAGAATGACGGAATGTTTTTAATGTTAATGGACGCTAATGATTTTAAAAAAATCAATGATGTTTATGGTCATTTAGTAGGAGATAAAGCCTTGATTGATATTGCTAATATGTTAAAAGCGGCTATTAAAAGTACGAAAAAAGATTATTTTCTAGCCCGTATGGGCGGCGATGAATTTATTATCGTAGGTAATTGTGATAATGAAACTACTATTAAAGAATTGATAACTAATATAAAAAAGGAAGAGACTAGAGTTAATAGTAATCATAACCCTTATAGAATAAGTATGAGTATAGGCTATGCGATAAAAAATGATAACCATCATACTCTTGCCAATTTAATTATGGATGCTGATGCAAAGATGTATCTTAATAAAAAAGAATTTAAAAAGTTGCCCAACTTATAATTAGTAAGCAACTTTTTTTGACTAAAAAATTGTTAGAAAATAAAAACTATCCGGCTGATTAGAGTAGTAATTTCTTTTGATATATAGTATATTTATTGTATGATTTGTGAGGTTTTATGAAAAATAAGAAATTAATAAATAGTTTTAAATATGCGTTTAAAGGACTAGGTTCGGCGGTTAAAAGCGAAAGAAATATGAAAATCCATTTTACGATGATGATGCTTGTTATAATTGCCGGAATATTTTTTAATATTGCTATCTGGGAATGGATTACTTGTTTTATTTTATTTGGACTAGTTATTGGGATGGAGTGTGTTAATACTGCCATTGAAATTATTGTCGATATGGTAAGTCCTAAATATAACGAAGCCGCTGGACGTGCTAAAGATATTGCTGCTGGTGGGGTCTTAGCTTGTGCGATTGGAGCCGCTGTGGCTGGAATATTTATTTTTCTACCAAAAGTCTTAGAATTTATAATTAGAATTTAAAAAGAACTTAAAAATTCCTAAGTTCTCAGATTGTTGATAAAATGGCATATTTTAAAAAGAATGTGCCTATTTTTTTAATTTGAGTTGTAAATTTTGATAAAGATTAAGTTATTGATGACATATATGGATGACTTTTCCATCTCCAATTCGCCATCTTTCTATCTTCATATACTTTTTTAGCTATCTCTACTTCAATATCTTGATATTTATTTTTATTGGCATTAGCTTTTTGATGAGTACCATCTTTAAATACTGTTTCACAATTTAAAAAGTACCACAGGAGGAATGCTTGGTCTTCCAAATGGACTATATAAATCTTCAATAAAAGTAAAATCTATAGAGTTATCCAATTTTCTTACCAAATGGTCTTGAGGTACTAAATCATTTAATGTATTAAAAATTATACAATCGTTTTTAAAATTTTGTTTGGTCATTGCCATAATATCACTTACTTTCTCGTATATTCCAATAATATTATAACTAAAAAGCATAAAAAAAGTAAGGCTAGTAAGCTCAAAATTGGAATATACAAGCTACCTTACAAAATTATTATACACTATTTTTTGATTCAAAAAAGACCATTAACAAAATTTAATCTGTCAACAGTCTGATTGAGATTAACTAATCTCAATATTTTGGGTATATAGAGCCTATTAAGCTCTATTAAGCATTTTATTTTCTAAGATGGCCACTGGTTTATAAAAGATATAAGATAAGATAATTAAGACTACAACTCCCGTTAAGACTAAGTCTAAATTAAATACTTGCGTTCCATAGATAATTAAATAGCCAATCCCTTCTTTACTGACTAGAAATTCTCCCATAATAACTCCAATAAAAGATAAAGATAGTCCTAACTTTATGGCTGAGATAATGCTAGAGATACTACTAGGAATAATCAAGTAATAAAGAGTTTGCCATTTACTTGCTTTAAAACTTTTAAAGAGTAGTAAATGATTTTTATTAACACTTAGCATCCCTGTATAAATAGTAACTAAACTGACGATGAGATTAATGAGTAACGCCATAATAATAACTGATTTAATATTAGCACCCCACCAAATTAAAATCAAAGGACCAATAGCAACTTTCGGTAACGAGTTTAACATTGTAATAAAAGGATCTAAGACACGGTAAATAGGTTTTACTAAATAGAATATTGTTGCTAATAAAAGACTTATGATAAAACCTAGTCCAAAAGAAATTAAGACTTCTTTAGTCGTCGTAAATAAATGCTTAAAGAAGTTATGATTACTAATAAGACTAATTAAAGTCTTAATGATTTTACTAGGACTAGAGAAGATAAAACTATTAATGATATTATATTTACTTAGGAGTTCCCAAGTACTTAAAAAACTAATAATAATTAGAATTTGAATAATAAGTATCAAAAGATTATTTCTTTTTATGTTTTTTAAATAGGCTTGTTGTTTAGGTGACATATTCCTCTAACTCCTTCCAGATAATATCAAAGTATTCATTAAACTTAGGATCTTTTCTATTAAGAATAGGATTCTTAGGATTATTAAGTCTAATATCATAAATGTTCTTAATAATAGCTGGTCTTTTCGATAGAACAATAACTTTATTAGAGGTTGCAATAGCTTCTCCGATATCATGAGTTACAATAATAGCCGTTTTTCCCAGAGATTTAATAATGTTATAGACATCATTACTTACTTCTAAACGCGTTTGATAATCTAAGGCACTAAAAGGTTCATCAAGAAGTAAGATATCTGGATTAGTAGCAAGGGTTCTAATTAAAGCTACTCTCTGTCGCATTCCTCCTGATAAACTACTAGGATACTTATCTATAAATTCATCTAGATTATATTTATGAATAAGACTCTTGGTAAAATTTATACTTTCTTTCGTAAGAGTCTTTGTTAATTTAAGTCCTAGAATAGCATTATCCCAGATAGTTAAGTAGGGTAAAAGACAATCCGTCTGTAGCATATAACCAATCTTTTTATTATGAGTATCAATAAGACCATCATAATCCTTATCCAGACCGGTTAAAATCGATAGAATAGTAGATTTACCACATCCAGAAGGACCTACTATAGCTATAAAGTCTTTATCTTCTACATCAAAAGAAATATCTTGTAAGGCTAAAACTTCTCCTTTAAGAGTATGATATTCTTTACTTAAATTTTTAATCTCTAAAACTTTAGACATTATATTTCCTTAGAATTTATTAATTATTATTAACAAGAATATTAAAATCTGTTTTCTTTTCTATTAGATTATTATCTAACATAACCTGTTCTAAATTCTGATAAGCTATTTCTTTAATATGAGTATCATTATACCAACAATCATAATCTTTATATCTTTTAATCATTGTAGTTAAATTATTAAGACTCTCATCTTTAAATTGATTATGAATAATCTCTGCTACTACTTCCGGATTGTTATTATTAACAAATTCTAACCCTTTATTTAAGGCTTTCCTAAATCTATCAATTATATCTTTATTACTTTCAATATAGCTTTTTCTCGCATAGTAAGTAGTATATGGCATTTCTCCTGAATATGCACCAATACTAGCAACTACATATCCTAAGGATTCTTTTTCTAGTTTAGTTGCTGTAGGTTCAAAAAGATTAACATAATCACCCATCCCGCCAATAAATGATCCTGATAAAGCCGCAAATTCAACCGAATAGTTAAGATTTATTTTCTTACTATCAACATTCATTTTCTTAAGAGCATTTAAGAAATTTAAGGCTGGCATTCCTCCTTGACGTCCTACCAAAATCTCTTTACCATATAACTTTTCTAAATTAAAGTTATCATCTTTAGAACGACTTAAAATAAATTGACCATCTCTTTTCGTAAGACCAGCAAAGTTAACTAAGTAGTCATCCTCACCACCATTATAGACATAGACTGTACTTTCTAAACCAGCAAAACCAATATTAACATCATTAGATAAGACGGCTGCTGCTACCTTATCAGCCCCTGGTGTTAAGATTAGTTCAATGTCTAAACCTTCATCTTTAAAATAATTATTTTCTATAGCTACATACCAAGGGGCATAAAAAACAGAGTGGGTAACTTCAGCTACTTTCACTTTGGTTAAAGACTTATCTTCATCTTTCTTATTGTGAACACTAAGCAAGCTAATCATTAAAATTAATACTAAACATATGATAATACTAAATATTTTTTTCATAATTCTCTCCTTATAGATAGTATATGAGGATAATATTAGAGTGTGATATTACTTATAAATATACCTATGATAATTATGGTAATATCTTATCTAAGAGTACCTATAAACTTAATACTACTACTTTAATAAATACTGATGTTTATACTTATGATAATGCTAATTATAAAGACCAATTAACCAAGTTTAATAATGACACTATTACTTATGATGGTATAGGTAATCCATTAAAAATAGGTAATACAATTTATAATTGGAGTAATGGTAGAGAATTACAAAGTATTAGTAATACTAACTTAAATGTATCTTATAAATATGATAGAAATGGTATTCGTACTAAGAAAATATTAAATAATGAAGAAATATCTTATGTCTTAGAAAATACTAGTATAGTTATTGAAAAACACAAAGATTATATGTTATACTTTTTACGAGATGACAGTAATAATCTCTTAGGTTTTACTTATAAAAATAAAACTTATTATTATAAGAAAAATGCTTTTGATGATATTATTGGTATCTATGATAGCAATTATAAAGAAGCATGTACCTATAGTTATGATGCTTATGGTAATATCTTATCTATAAAAGATAATACTGGTAAAGATATAACTGATACTTCAAATGTTGCTCTAATAAACCCATTTAGATATAGGTCATATTATTACGATACTGAGACTAATCTTTATTATCTAAATAGTAGATATTATAGTCCTAAGATGGGCAGATTTATTAATTACGATGGTCTTATTAGCTCATCTAAAACCGTAATAGGATACAATTTATACACATGTTGTAGTAATAATCATGTCGGTAAACTTGATAAATATGGAAATGTGGCAGAAATGGCCGGATGCTTATATGGCAGTTTAGAACTATCACTTGGTGGTGCGTTAGGAGTTGCAATAGCATTATATGGCTTGGGTGTTGCAGCCCGTATAGTAGCATATGGCATATATAAGACAGCTAAGAGTATTGCTGATACTAAAGTTACAACATCATCTGATATTAAAGAAAAGAAAAAGTCTTGTGATGATAGACATACTAAAGCTAAAGAAACTTTAACTATGATTCCAATAACTAAAAATATATGTTATGAAGAAACAAGAGGCTTGGAACAATCATTAATACTTAAGTATAACATTTTTGATAATTCACCTGGTAATTATCACAATAATAGGATTAATGGTATAAGTCGCAACAATAAAAAGAAAGATATTTATATGAATTCGGTTGATTTAGATAATTATTGGAACGATTTAATTATATATAGAGATGCTTATGGCGAGGAAATAAAAGTAGGTAAAATAGAATGGTAAAAGAAATAGATAAAACTAGAATTAAAAATTGGGCAGTAGGGGATACATTTGCTTGGAAAATAAAAAGCAGTAAGTATCCTAAATATAATAATCGTTATATACTTTTTACAATGATTGAAACCCCTAAAACTTGGGAATTAGTAAAGACAGAAAGAGCTTTTATTTCCAAAATAACACCTAATTGTACATTGCCCCAAAATCAAAGTGAATATGAAAATGCTGAATCAATTAAATTAACATTTTGGAATCCAGACTTCTTATCCAATCTTCTTTATGAAGTGAAATACGATGCTAAGCCAGATGAATATGATTATGTTTACGGTTATGTTTTTAAATTTTGGTTAACTAATTATAAGGTAAGTAGTGATATGATTTATATAGGAAATTTTAACTTTAATCAACCAGCGGATAGTTATATACCTGATAATCCATTATGTGGTCTTAGGTTGATACTATTTAATAATTCGTTTGATACTGAAATAGATGATATGTTGGAACGATATGAGATTAATAATTTAAGAAAAGGTGTTAAATATTCAGAAGAGTATTTAAAAAATAGAGATAAGATAAGACAAGATAATATAGACTTTATGAACCATTTAAGAAAAGTAAGTGAAGAGATAGAAAAAAAGTGTGAAATATATGGTTGTGATACAAAGAAACATCGAGATACTTGTACTTATGTAGGTCCTAAAAAGCAAGATAGATAATAAATATATACAAAATTAAAGAGATTTTATTTCATATTATGTGATTAAAGTCTCTTTTTTATGTAATTTACTTAAATTATATGTTATACTTTTTACGAGATGACAGTAATAATCTCTTAGGTTTTACTTATAAAAATAAAACATATTATTATAAGAAAAATGCTTTTGATGATATTATTGGTATCTATGATAGTAACTATAAAGAAGTATGTACCTATAGTTATGATGCTTATGGTAATATATTATCTATAAAAGATAATACTGGTAAAGATATAACTGATACTTCAAATGTTGCTATAATAAACCCATTTAGATATAGGTCATATTATTATGATACTGAGACTAATCTTTATTATCTAAATAGTAGATATTATAGTCCAAAGATGGGCAGATTTATTAATTGTGATAGCATATTAGTTACAGTTGGTAGCGTACCTTCATTAAATACTTTCTGCTATTGTGTCAATAATCCAATAAACCGGATTGACTCTGAAGGAAGAATTTTGCTTGCTTTTCCATCTTTTAAGAATCTTTTTGCAGATGCTAAGAAATCTGCAGTTGATGCTTATACCAACATCACAAAAGGTGTTAAAAATGGATATGATAACATTAAAAATAAAATTTCTTCAGGAGTTCAATGGATATCAAATAATATTGGATATGTAAATACAAAATCCAAAAGTAAAACTGCCATCGAGATTATAGATGTAAATGTTCCTGGAGTATTTGGAATGAGTTCAAAAGTAAATGAGAAAGTTTCTACAGGTAATATTAATACTAACAAGCGAGGTAATTTTAACTTAGATATTGGGACTTCTGATGTATCCTTTGGATTCGGATTTGACAATGTTGGTAGCAGTATTGGAGTAGATTTTTCAAATGGAATTATTGGAAGCACTGGATTATCAATTGGAGATTATAGTGTTAGTTTATCATTTGGAATTACTCGTGATTTACAGAGTTTATATGGTTTATCAATTTCAGGAACTACTAGGATAAATGATGTTCAGAACGTAACTTATGAAGCTGTTGGAACTATATCATATGGAATGTTTTTAGGCGATGTTGTATCTGCCGTTACGGCTGGTGGTACAAATATAATTAATGCTATAAAAAATTTAGGATATGTTCTGGCCTAAATGAATATTTACGAGTGAGTTTTAATTATCAAACGTGTAGAAGGGATTAAAGATTTATGAACTCGATAATCAATAAGGAAGATAAAACTTTTGTGATTTTGGATATATTTGCTTTTTTAGCTTTAGTAGTAAGTACCGGCTTTATATCCTTTTTAGGAATAATGGAATTTTATATGGATGTTACTCCGATAATATTATTAAGGTTAATTGCTGCTTTTTACTTAATAATGCATTTGCACAGTTATAAAAAGAAAATCTTTAATAAAAAATTAAAATGGGTTATAGTTATCACTCAAATAATTTTAGCTTATATAGGAACTTTCGATGCTGATAGAATGATTGGAAATGTTAAATTTCAATCATCAACAAATGCTTGTTTAACATCAAGCACTTGCCGCCACGATAATTCTCTTTATTATTCTGGTGATGAACCTAGATATGCTGTTTTTAGAAATTTTCCTAATAGTATCTACTATTATAAAAATAATGATGGTTATCAAGCGTATAATTTTGATATAATTACATCTTCTTATTCATATAATGAAGGTAATTATTTAATTGAAATTTATAAATTACCAGAAAGTTATTATATATTTGTTCAAGTATTAGATGATGATATATCTAAAGTAACAGATAATTCTAATAAAGATTTTGATTTTCTTCATACTTTAAGAAACAAAAATTATGATGTAAGAACTTATTATGGTAAAACTATTGATAAAATTGAAGATTATCATTTAAAATTGGAAGGCAAGGAATTAGAGATTAATATACAGTCTTAAAATAATTTATTTTATCTATGAGAAGAGACTTTATTTTGTGTTATGAATAAAGTTTCTTTTTTTCGTTTTATTAAGGCATATTTTATAAATAATTGCAATTAAGTTGTTGTTACATCTTGTTAAAAAAATTGTGATTGTGTTCTAGAAAATAATTTAATAGTTATTGAAAAATATAAAAATTATATGTTATACTTTTTACGAGAAGATAGTAATAATCTCTTAGGTTTTAGGTTTTACTTATAAAAATAAAACTTATAATTATAAAAAAAATGCTTTTGATGATATTATTGGTATCTATGATAGCAATTATAAAGAAGTATGTTCATATAATTATGATGCTTATGGTAATATCTTATCTATAAAAGATAATAATGTTAAAGATATAACAGATACTTCAAATATTGCTATAATAAACCATTTAGATATAGGTCATATTATTATGATACAAATAGAGTGTATGATTTTACTGAATGGCGAAAGAATTCTGTCAGATTTGGAGCCTTGGCTAATAATTTTGGACTTAGATTACAGGAAAATAATCTTTTACAACCTTATGCTTGGGATGTTGACTTTATGATTTTTTATTCAGAAAGTGTTGATAATTAATGAAAAAAATGATTTTTTGTCTATTTGTAATAGTATTTGCTTTAATTTTGAAAAATTGTTATTATGGGCAATACAATAATAAGGTTAATTTGTCTTTTAGTAAACAAATAGAAATAAAAAAGCCAAGAAGAGAAATTCGTGTTTTTGAAACACCAAACGCGTTTCAGGAGGCTGATGCATTTTACATTTTGATTATGAACAATCGGATAGTGATGATATCATAAAGCAATTAGAACATGGTGATTTAAAACATTTAGAGAATCAAATTTTAGTTTGTAAAAGGAATTATAATTCGGAGTATTATCATTTGTTTGAAGAAAATTTTCCCAAAGAAATAAATGAAAATTTATATTACAAAATTAAAAGTACTAAAAGGAATAATCTAGTATTAGTCTATGATGCTAGCAGTTACAAGCTGTACTATATTTTTTGCTATTTTAAATAAGAAGTATAAAAATGGATTTGTTAATGCTAAAAATATCTATGGTGAAGAAATTAAAGTCGGTGATATAGAATGGTAAAAGATATTGATAAATTAAGAATGAAAAATTGGGTAGTTGGTGATACGTTTGCTTGCAAAATAAAAAGTGACAAATATCCAGAATATAATGGAAAATACCTAATATTTAATATGATGCCTTTTGATGAGAAAAAGATTTCAAGACAAGAAAAAGCTTTTAGAGTTAAAATAACTAAAGATAACAATATTCCAAAGAGCCTTGAGAATTTAAATAAATTGAAATATATAGTTGGTGTTTCTACTTCATATAATTATTGTAATCCACAGGTTGTAAAACAAGTACCAGATGAATATGGCTTTCTTTATGATTATACTTATGTTATCCATTTTCAAAGAAAAGACGTATTAAGTGATTTTATATATATCGGAAATTATGAAATGCAATCAGACCCAAATGAATTTCACTGCAACGATGGATTTCCTGGATATGCGTATTGCTATTATGAATTTGCTCAAGATTATATTATAGATAAATATGAACGGTACAATCTAAAAAAAGGAAATGATTACACCGAGGAAGGCAATTACAAAGCTCATAATTATTATTTTGAACTATTAAAAGTGTTTGATGATGTTAAGAAAAGAAGCGATGAATACTTTAAAGAATACCCCATAAATCCTGAAAATAATAAGAAAAAGCATAGAGATACTTTGACTTATGTAGGACCAGATAAAGAAGAAAAATAATAGTATATAGAAACATAAAAAAGTTTTATTTAATATCAGTTGATTTAAGCTTTTTTTATATGATTTATTTAAATTATATGATATAGTTTAACTAGATAAATAAAGGATGGTTGATTATATGAAAAAAGATTATTCGCTATTTGCTATTATTTTATGTATTATATATTGGTTAAATAGAATTACTATGACCGTAATAAATTTTCCATCTGTTACAATTGGTGGATTACAAGTTGCAGATGTACTCGCTTCTATTGTAACTGTGATATCTCTAAGTTGGTTTTTTTCTAATAGATTTCTAACTAGAAAACAAAGAAAATGGTTGAAAATATCATATCCATTAATGATTATATTTGGTGTTTCTTTTGAAGTTATTGTTTCTGCATTTAGAAAATTTGATAATGCCCTAGACATGTGTAAATACAATGAACAATGTAAAGAAGGTACTATTTTTTATAATACAGAAAATGAATATATATTTTTTCACAAGCTTTATATTTCTTACTTTAAATTAGAAAATAATCATTGGAATTATGACTATCAACAGTACTATGAAACATATTTATATAACGATGATAATTATGATGTTTATGCTTACAAATTAACAGAGAAAAAATATTTCATAAGTGTTAAAATAATTGGTGATGGTAAAATAGATGATATAGAAGATAATACTGATAAAAATTTTGAAATGCTAAAAGTAGCATACGAGCCGAATTATAAAATTCATAATTTTTATGGAAAAATTGTTGATGATTTTGCTAGTTATGAATTAAAAATCAATGGTGAAAAAATTGAATTTAAAGAAAAGAAACAAAATTAGTTATATATAAAAGAGGCTTTATTTTATATTTGTATAAAGTCTCTTTTTGATAAGAAATTTCTGAAAATAGTAATTATATTGATAGCAAATATAAAAAATATGTACGTATAATTATGATGCTTAAATTAAATATCTTTTAAATCGATAAAAAGGAGTTAAAATAACTTATGAATACAAAGCCATCTGTGAATCAAATGGAATTACTATTTCTATGTCTAGAAAATGAACCCCGATATATGATTAGCCAGTTGAGAGCTGGCACTATCTCCTTAAAAAGGAAACTTTGTATAACAATCATTTCACATCCTTAGAAGAGTATATAGAATTAGTTAAAGAATGGATAGAATTTTCCAATACTTCAAGGATAAAAGGTAAGAAGGTTAATAAGAAGAAACAATACAATAAAAATGATAAATGAAATTTAATTAAAGCTATATTGTATAATAAAAATCAAGGGTATAGATAAAATAACTTCATTAACAATTGATTAAAAAAAACTAGATTTTTTTGATGTCTCCAAAATTGGGTGCATTTCAGACGATTCACAAGATTTTTTCTTTTCAAATACTAATTTTTTTTGTATACTATTCTTATAGTAAAGGATTATATATGATAGAATTAGTAAATGTTACAAAGACTTATAAAGCCAAGAAGACTAAAGATACTTTAGGACTAGATAATGTTAGTTTTAAAATACCTAGTACGGGGTTATATTTTATTACGGGGGAGAGTGGTTCTGGGAAATCAACTTTACTTAATGTCTTAGGAGGTCTTGATAAGATCGATAGTGGTCATATTAAAGTAGATAATATCGAAGTATCTAGTTTGTCTAAGAGGGACCTCGTAAAATATCGTAATACATGTGTTGGTTTTATCTTTCAAGACTATAATTTATTTTTAGAATATAATGTTTATGATAATGTTAAATTAGCTTTAGAACTTAGTAATCAAAGTAATTTAAATAAAGTTGATGAAGTCTTAAAAGCTGTTGGCCTAGAAGAGTTAAAACTTCGAAAGATTAATGAGCTTTCCGGTGGTCAAAGACAAAGAGTAGCTATAGCTAGAGCTCTAGTTAAGAATCCCGATATTATTCTCGCTGATGAACCAACCGGAAATTTAGACTCGGCAACTTCAAGACAGATTATGCTACTTTTAAAAGCTATTAGTACCAAGAAATGTGTAATTGTTGTTACTCATGATAAGACTCTAGCTAGTGAGTTTGGTAGTGGTCTTATTACCATGCAAGATGGAAAAGTCATTAATGATACAATCGTTATGTTAAAGAATGATACCAAAGATATTAATTTACGTAGTGCTGATTTTAAGAGTAAGTATGCCTTGAAATTTACTCTTCATAATATTAAGATGAAACCTTTGAAGTTTATTTTAACTACTATTTTGACCTCTTTTTCTTTAGTATGTGTTTGTCTTATGTTTACCTTGGTTTTCTTTAATGAAAATGAATTTTCTTTAGAAAAGCTAACTAATGAGAATATTACTAAAGTAGCTTTAGAACGGGCTTATTGTAAATTAGACTATGGAGATTTCTTAGGCTGTGGATCTTTATATTATGAAGAGAATGATGAAAACCTCAAAATCGGTAGTCCTTCTTATACGGTTTATGATTTATCTATCTCTTTAGGAGCTGCAACCCCAACCTTAAATGAAATGCCCGAAGAAACTGGTTATTCTATCGTTGAGCTTAAAGATGATAAGTTATTAAATCTATTCTTAGGGCATCTTCCTTTAACTGATAATGAGATTGTGATAGATAAGAATATTGCTTATACTATTCTTAACCAAGGAATTTATAATACCGATAACAAGCTTATTAAACCAGAAAACTTTCAAGATATTCTAGGACTTAATATCAATCTAGGAGAGTATCCTATTACCATAGTGGGTATTAATGAATTTAATAGTGATGATAAATTTACAGAATATCGCCAAGGCACCAAGATAACTAAAGATCTAGAAAACTATTTTAATGCTTTTACGGAAGATAGTAATATCTATGTTAAGGGTTTTCTTGATAATAAAGAATTAAATTATACCGAAGATGAACTTCTTAATAAGATTACCTTTATGGTAAGAGATAGAAAAGATGCTATGACTATTGGTAGTCCTGTATATAATGAACGTATTACTTATTATAATAATGAAGAGTATTATGATCTTGATTTTAACTTAACGACTAAAGAACTTGCTTCTAATGAGATTATAATAGGAGCCAGTGACTTCTTAAATTTTAATAGTTATGTAAAAGGAAATATGACTAAAGAATTTAATGAATATCAAAAAAATAACAGCACTCTTTCTTATAAAGAAGCCGTATTTAACTTTGTAAAGAGTAAATTCTTAGAGTATAAAGATGATTTATTTATCAGAACTTATAATAGTGTTTCTGCTCATAAAAGATTAGATAACTATCAGAATATGAAAATTGTAGGTATCTCTTTTGATGATAATACCTATGTAAGTAAAAGTATGTATCAAGATTATGATCATAATAAAAAGATTATTGAAAAAGTCTATATGAATTATGAGTCCAAAGAAGAGTTAAAGAATATTTTAACTAAGTATAATTATGTTTCTAATCTAAAAGAAACAGGAATCTCTTATGGTCTTGCTAGTGATTTAGGCAGTGCTATTAGTGCAGTTATAGATTTCTATCGCCATATTCATTCTTATTTAGTAATTATTGCCTTAGTCTTTGTTTTATTTGCTAGTCTTTTAATCTTTAACTTCATTAGTGTTACTATTAGTTATGCTAAGAAAAATATTGGTATTTTAAAGAGTCTCGGAGCCAAGAATAAAGACATCTATAAGATATTTACTTATGAGTCTTTAATTATAGCTGGAGTATCTTTTCTAATAGCTATCCCTCTATGGAATATAACTTGTAATCTAGCTAATAAACTATTCTTTGAAGACATCTTATATGTAGGTGGAATTGAAATAAACTTCCTAGCACCTTTGGCAACACTGCTACTAAGTGTAGTCTTATCGAGTGTTATTAGCATCATATGTTCTAATAAGATAAATGATATGCAACCTGTAGATGCTATATTAAATAAGTAGGATTAAGCCTTATACTAGGGCTTTTTCTTTTTTTAAAAATTGCTTTTAGATAACTTTGAAAAAATCTTAAAAAAATCCTATTTAGGGCTGGACAAATGATTAAAATTGAGTTATTATGTGACTACACATGAAAAGCATACTATGACAATACTTAAGATATTTAAAATCTTTAAATTTCCAAAAGAGTGTGGTACTTTAGAATAAGAGGTGACTTATGAAAATAATAAAATATACGAAGAAGAGTGCTAATAAATATAATATTCTCTTAGAAAATCAAGAAAGTATTTCCCTATATAGTGATTTAATTTTAAAATACAATTTATTAATTCTAAAAGAAATAGATAAGAATACTTTAGAAGCAATAAAAAAAGATAATCTAAAGTTAGAGCTTTATTATAAGACTTTAAAGTATTTAAAGAGTATAAAATGTACTAAAGATGTTAAAGAGTATCTAAAAGCCTATGATTCTTCCTTAAGTAATTATGTAATTGATAGACTTAAAAAAGAAAGATATTTAGATGATAATAGCTACATTAAAGCTTATATAAATACTAAGGTTCTTTTAAGTAATGATGGGTACTATAAGATCTATAATTATCTTCAGAGTAAAGACTTAGATAAGATAATTATTAAAGAAGAACTGGACTTAATTACTGATGATACTTGGTTAGAAAAGATAAAAAGAATAGTAAATACGAAGTTAAAGACTAATTCTAAAGATAGTAAGAATATGGTAATTATGAAATTAAAAAATTATTTAAAAAATCTTGGGTACCCGGATTATCTTATTAATCAGGTGTTAATAACGATTAAGGTAGATAACTCTAAAGAAGAAGCTAATCTAAAGAAGGAATATACTAAGTTATATAATAAGTATAAGAATAAGTATGATTCTAGAAAGTTAAACTATATTTTAGTGGGTAAACTTTTAAAGAAAGGATATGATTTAGAGAAAGTAAAAACTCTAGTCGGAGCAAGTGATTTGTGATAAGATAAACTTATAATAAAGGAGTATGTATGTTAACTATTGAAGAATTTAAAGCCTATAAACAACAATTAGCGGCGATTATAGCTAGCTTTTCCCAAAAAATTGCTAATTTATCATCTGAAGAAAAATTAGCTTTCCAAAAAGCAAGTATTGCAAAGTATGTAAAGGTAGAAGAAGAATTATTTTCTTATGATTTAAGCTCTATTCCTTTTAATCTATATGAGGGAATAAGCTTATTAGCGCCAGATGGTAAAGTTTTAGACTTATCTAAGAGTAAGGCTAATATTGATTTTAAGATGGTTGAAGTCTATGGAAATGTTAATTTTAAAGGATGTAATCTTAAAAATATTACGAGTTCAAAAGGAAAGGTAAGTCCTGATTACTTAGATGAAGAGGTAGTACGTACCCATAAAGATTATTTCTTGAGTAAAAAAATTCCTAAAGAATTTCAAGATAAATGGTATCAAGATGATATTACTTTAGCCGATTTAGTCAATCTAGCCCCAGATTCTTTAGAAGAATTAGAGACAAATAAAGACCTTTATAGTCATATTGTGGGTGAGGGGACGCTTATTAAAGTTTTAGGACTTAAGAATGTTGTCAATCTTTATAAGAATTTTCCTAGTGATTATGAAGATGTTAAGAAACTTTTAAATCTAATCAAGATGACGGATGCTATTAAAAAAATTAATACTATCGATAGTAGTCCTCAAAAGTTAATTAGTAATATTTATCAAGTGGTCCGTGAAGAATTGTTATATCCTACTAATATGTATAATCCTATTTCTTTAAGTATAACTACTAAGACTCAGTTTCCCGAAAAGTTTATTCTTGCTAATGAGGATCTCTTTAAGATGAAGATAGAGATGGAAGAGAGTTTAAGAACTAGATATTATGAAAGAAAATTAACTACTTTAGATATAATTGATAATTATTCCCTTTTTAAAGATTTACCTCTTAGTAGTTTTGCTAAACCAGAAAGTTTAGTTGTTAAATTAAATAATTTCTTTGGCGAATATGCTTTTCAAGAGATTTACAAAGCTTATCCTCATGTCATTAGACATCTTAGTGGAGAAGACTTTAATGTTAATCTACGTTTAACAGCCTCGAAAGAACCAGTTGCCGGTTTTAAAGAAGTTATGAGTATTTACTTAATAAATAAGAGTTTTTCTCCAGAAACTAAAGTGCCGGAGTGGTTAACTGAAATGTTTACCAAAGTAGTTGGTTCTCTTCATTCATTTACCGATTTAAAAAATTTAGATGACAAAACTTGTCTTTTAGACTATTATCAAAATCACTTAATTAATCAAGTTGGCTTAAATAATCTCTTCCTGTTAGAAAAAGAAACGGGTATTTTTACTCATCAAGACGCTAATCATCGTGCTTTTGAATTCTTTGAAGCTTTTTCCTCTTATCTCAAGAATAATTGGGAAGAGAAAACCATCCCTAAGATGACTTATCCCGAGTTTAGAGAATTCTTGGCTAAATGTCTTAATGAAATGCGTAAATATAATTATTTTACTGATTATGCCGATTATAGCTTTATTAATGGTTCTTTTCGAAAAGACTTTAAAGATATATTTATTAAGGAAACTTGCCCTCAAGAATTAATAAAAGCCTTTTATCATAATAAGATTGATTTTTCTTATGTTCGAACTCATCCTCAGTATATAAGTTATCTTTTAGATATGGATTTAGGAAATTTATTTCCAGATGACTTTATATTACAAAATCTTAATATGTCCTTTTGTACTTATTATACTAATTCTTTTGGTCGTAAAGCTCTTTTAGATTTAATGAAAGCCTATGGAGAATATCTTCCTAAAACTATTAACTATCAACCCTTTACGATGAGTACTTCTAAAAACGATGTCGATAGAATCATTAGAAATTATATCTATTATGAAATTTTAACGGGAAAGAATTATTATTCTTATGCATATTTAAGTCAAGATAAAACTTTCTTCTTGGAACATCCTGATATCTTTTTAAGTCCAGAAGAATTACCTTTCTTATACGATAATACTAAAAAAAGCATAATTAAAGCCTTCTATGCCGGTAAACTAGAGTATAATGATATCTTCTTAAATCCTGAGATTTCTAAAGTCTTAGAACATAAGAATCTTTATGTTGCTTTTCGAAAGAAGAGTCATAATTTTAGCGGTAAGCCTGAAGAACAAATTTATTTAGATAAGTTAGGTACTAAAGATTTCTTAAGACTTTGTACTACTTATGGTAAATTTTTATCCCAAACGATCGGATTGCTTCCTAAAGATGCTCTAACTTCTTATGATACTTTAACTAAATCCTTAGAATCTATCATTCTTGATGAAGTTAAAAATCAAGGTTATAAATTTGAACCTGAAGAAGCTCCTATCTTCTTAAAAGAACAACATCCTGAATTATTTCTAAGTAATGAAGCTCCGGAACATTTAAAAATCTACTTTTATGTAGGGTTAGACTTTAAGATATTATCAGTTTATGCTAAAGATTGGTTGCCTTTCTTAGAAGGAAAAGACATATTAAGTTCTTTAATTCGTTCCCAAGAGTATCCAAAAGAAAGCTTGATTGAATATTTTCATAATTTTGGCAGGGAAAAAGCCTTGTTATTAGGAATTAAAAAGACCCAGACCGTTTCTAAAATGCTTAAAGATCGTCAAGTCTTAGTTATGAAAAATTGGTATGCTAAAACCGGTCAAACCTTTATCCCAGATTATGTAGTTATGCAAAATTTTCCCGAAAGAGAAATTGACAAATTTTTAACTGCGGGAGTTAAGTGGAGCAAGCTCATGAAAATTAGTGAATTTGCCCAAGAAGCCGAAGGTCGGGAAGCTATGCTAAAAATAGCTTATTCTTGTCTAAATAAAACCCTCGGATAGTCCGAGGGTTCGGTTTAGCTTTAGCGATGAGTCTTTAAAATTAAAACTCCTTTGTTATAATAGATAATGCAATCTGACAAAATGCATTAAAAATAACAAAGGAGGGATGTCCAATGAAGGACATGAATAGTTTATCACACACAAAGTGGAATTGTAAATATCACATAGTATTTGCACCTAAGTATAGAAGAAAAGCGTTTTATGGTTCAAATAGATTAGAAATAGGTGCAATTTTGAGAGAATTATGCAGGTGGAAAGAAGTAATAATAATAGAAGCTGAAGTTTGTCCAGATCATGTTCACATGTTCGTAGAGATACCACCAAAACTAAGTATATCGACATTTATGGGATATTTAAAAGGAAAAAGTAGTGTAATGATATACCAAAGATGGGGCAATTTGAAATATAAATATAGAAATCGTTCATTTTGGTGTCGAGGATATTATGTTGATACAGTCGGAAAGAATGAAGTAGCAATACAGAAATATATAAAAGAACAATTGAGCGAAGATAGACAATCAGAACAATTAACAATGGATAATATAGACCCGTTTACGGGCAGCCATAAGTAATTTGCAAGTGTCAGATTGTTGTAGCGCTTTTAAGCGAGGCGGTAATAAGAGCCTTATAAGGCGTAAAATGAAAACCACCAGCTAAGCTGGTGGTTGATTTTTTTATCTATTTTTTTATCGGTATGATAATGACCGCAGTACCAGTATTTATTATATCTTATAAATTACTACTCTTCTATATTAACTAGTGTTATTCTAGCATAACCATTTCCTTTTTTAGCACAGTTTTCAGTTGGTGTTTCTTCTTTACAAGTAGTTGATATAGTCTTTGTATTTTCCTCAGTACTTTCTTCACAATTATAGCAATACATAACTTTATTGGTTAGAAGTGAATTTCCAATATAGCCAGAACCCCCGCCACCGCAAGACCAGCTGACATCAGCACCAGAACCCCCGCCATAATAACCACCACCACCGCCAGCAGAACTATCTGTATTATTAGAAGAATCTCCACCTTTTCCAAATGTTCCGTTATTATACCCACTACCGCCTTCAGTTTGAGTTCCTCCATATCCTGGTAACCAAGGCGAATCTCCACCTTTAAAACCTCCTCCACTTCCTGAAACTATTATTTTAGAAGAAGTATCAAATCCATTGGCAGCATCATCGCCACCACCGCCTCCTGCAACGATTAAAATATTAGATTTATAATTTTCTAAAGAAGAAAGCAAACCTGATTTAGTAGCAAAGTGAGTGGCACCACCACCAGGAAAATCGCCAGAACCCCCACCATTATACGTTCCTTTTTTGGTATTTTCTACCTTTTGAAGCTGCCCAACGTTTACATAAGTAATATCATTTTTTTTAAAGTTAAAATAGCCAACAGAATAACCACCATACCCGCCACTGGTTTTGCCATTTGTGCCAAGATTTGTTGTTCCCTGCGCTCCCCAAGTCTCTAGTTTAAAAGTGCCTGAAAAAGGTGCTGTAAAGGTTTGCTCGTCTCCAGTATAATCGAAATTAAAGACAGTTTGACCTTCATAGAAATATAAATTACACTTAGTCTTAATTTTTAAATTAGATACTTTAAGAGACCAGGTATCATTATCCCAGGAAACTTTAACATCATTATCACAGATAGCTTTCTTAAATAAAGCTTCTCCTTTTTTTGGAATACTACTTTGTAATTCATCGTTTACATAGACTGCTAAAGTCTCATCATTTATTCTTTTCTTTATAAATATTTCTATTACAATAATAATCAACAAAAATATACCCAAAACTTTAATTATTCTTTTCATTCTATTAGCTCCTGTTATGAGACAAACTTGTCCTATAATAAAATTATATCGGCGATGGGGCATACTTGTCAACGGCTAATTGGGGCAAACTTGGTACAATTTATTTAACGGTGATACTATGCTTAAAGAATATAGAATTAGAAAAGGATTATCCCAAGAACAACTAGAGAAACTAACCGATATTGATAGAAAGACCATCTTTCGAATAGAAAATGACCTCAACACTCCTTTAGTAACCACTTTCGTTAAGATTACTAAAGCCCTAAATCTTACCGATCAAGAAATTATCAATGAACTAAAAAGAATTGAAAGAGATATTAACATCATCGAAAAGAATAAATAACCCCAATATAAAAGACTATTAAGAATCTTACTTATCTTAATAGTCCTTTTTTAATTAAGAACATAATCTTTTAACAATAATTCCTCATTATCTTCATACTTCTTAATAAACTCCGGAATATCCTTATCTACAAACTTAGCTACTTCTAAATAGTTTTCTTCATCAATATAATGAGACTTATAAAGAAAATCATAAAACAATTTAATGCTATTCATTCCGGCTTGCAAATCTTTAAGTAACGACCAAGTTGCCTCTTTTAAAAAGAAATCTGTAAACTTATGAATCTCCTTATATCCTTTAACTGCCGAAATTATCTCATCTTTAGTCAAATAAATATTTATGTAAAAAGCTGCATTAAAGACATTTTTACTAATCTCCATTTCCGGAAAATCAATACTGCTTAAATACCCTTCAAACTTATTAAGTAACTTCTTATTAACAATCTTATTTTCTTTTAATTGCTTCCTATAATAATCCATACCCTCTCCTTAATTATAATAATTGTACCAAATATGAAGCTCTAAGTCTACTCTACGCCTTTTAATTTATTCTCAATATTATTAAAAAAACTTGCTTTTTTCTCTGGAATTTAGTATCCTACTATATACTTAAGATAATATACTTCTAGGAAAATTTTCCTTATTTATATAGGGTTTCAATTATTCCTAAGGAAAAAAGAATTTACTTAAATTGTGAATTCAAAAGTCGCTCTAATTTCTCTTGCAAATACTTTGTCCTTTCCTCCTTAGCATTCTCATCTTTTTGATATTTCCCATCTTTAAGAACTAAAATATCATTTTCTTTAACATCAAAGTCTAAATCTTCTTTTTTTAAATAAACTAATTCTTTTGAATTTAAATTCTCTAACTTAATAACATTATCAATAATTTCATCAACACTATATTTCATCTTATCCGTTTGTATTAGTCTTTATATTCTCAAAACTAATATTATCTCCTTTAATTTTCATAATTATGGTACCTTCTTGATCTGTACGATGAATAGTCACATTATACTTATTTAAAACATCTAAGGTTTTATTAGTTGGATGACCATATTTATTATCTTTACCGACCATTATAATTCCATAAGAAGGTTTAACGGTCTTAATAAACTCATCACTACTAGAATATCTTGAACCATGATGACCAACTTTCAATACTTGACACTGAATATCTTTATTCAATAAGTTCTTTTCGACCGCACTCGAAGCATCTCCCATAAATAAAGTGCATGTTTTATTATAAGTCATTTTAAGAACTACGGAAGTATCATTAAGATCCGTATCATCATCCGAAGTTCCAACACTTAAGACCTCGAAACTAGCCTTATCTAAAGTAAACTTATCACCGATTTTGGGAATATTAGGGCTTACCCTTTTCTCATTTAAAGCATCTAAGACATCTTCAAAAGTCTTACTAGTACTTATCTTTTTTGGCATTAAATAATTATCAATCGTAAAATTCTTAATAATATCATCCATTCCTCCAATATGATCTTCATGAGCATGGGTTCCTACTGCGTACTTGAATTCATTAACTCCAAGACTTTTTAGATATTTAACTAAAAGAGGACCATCTGTATTATTACCAGCATCAATTAGCATATTACTATTTCCATCCTTGATATAAATACTATCAGCTTGGCCAACATCGATAAAATAGACTAGTAACTCGTTATTTTTATTAGCAGTCTCTTCATTTTTACTACTCTTATCCAAATTACTAGTAAAATATCCTCCTCCTAAAAGAATTAAAGCAATCACTACATACCATAAATCTTTTAGAGCTTTTTTCTTTTTCTTTGTCATTTTATCTATCCTTTCCATTCTCATTTTATCAAAAAACCTTCATCTAAGGCGAAAAATCTTAGAAAAAAATCTTAAAAAAGGTTATAATTATTATATATACTTATGGAGGATTACAATGTATAAAATAAATGACTATCTTATCTACAAGCGTGAAGTTTGCCAAGTTAAAGCCTTAACTAAAATTAATAACCAGGACTATTATATCCTAGAAAATAAAGCAGACTCTTCTTTGAAGATTAGTGTTCCCTTAAAAGAAGAAAAATCTTTATTAAGACCTTTATCTACTTTTAAAGAAATAACGAAATCTCTTGATAATATAGATAATATTAAACCTTTGAATCTAACAGACCGTAATTTAGAAGAACAATATAAATCTTTATTACAAGGTAACACTTTAGAAGATTTGATTATTATTATGAAGACTACTTATCTTCGTAATGAAGTTAGAAAATCTAATAAGAAACATCTTGGTGATAAGGATACCTATTATCAAGAATTATCAGAAAAATTCTTATTCAACGAAGTAGCCTATTCTATGCAGATTAGTTATAATGATGCGAAAGAGTTAGTCTTGAATAAATTAGCATCTTCTGTTTACAAAAAAGAAATTTAAAACACAACTACTATTCTTTATGATAATATAATTAAGAAGAGGAATATATATGGAAGATACAGTTAATTTATTAGATATTTATAATGTCTTAAAGAGATATCATCATCATCGTGACAAAATCTATGCTCATCTTTGTAATTTATTAGCAGAAAGGTTACATTATAAGACAATGTTAGTTAAAAATGTTGATCTCGAGAAGAAAGAAATTACTTTTTATGCCAAAAAATATGAAGAAGTTGGAGACTATGACATCTGGCAAGAGCTAGTGTTACGTAAATCAGGCGATGCTTATCTTTATCGTACTAAAGATGGTAATAATGTTAAGATTAATTGCCTATTTAATAATACTTTTTTTCTTAATTATTTTTTTAATGAGCTTATATCTCTAAGAGAATATTTACTTCTTAATAACTATCTCATCTATGATGTTAGCAGTCTCTATTACCTATCTCTTAGTAGTGATGAGATTAAAATTAGTGAAAGAAATCGTAAAGTTAAAAGAATTCCGGTTAGTTATTCTAAAGATACTAGTGAATATAATGATTATTTAAGCCATATTTACGTGGATAAAACTAGCTTGCCATTATGGCTTCAAGAAGAGTGTGAATTAATTAAACAACCAAAGAGTATCCAAACCTTAAAAAGAATTTGGAAATCCCTGTCTAATTAATTCTTTTTTCATATAATTTTTTATGTACTCATAAGATTAAATGGGTGCAGATATGAATGGATTAACTAATAAAGAAGTAATACAAAGCCGTAATAAGTATGGTCGTAATACTTTAACCAAAGTCAAAAAAAGAAGTCTTTTCTCTTTAACTTTATCTTCTTTAAGTGACCCTATTATCAAAATATTAATTATTGTCTTAGTATTTAAGATTATTTTTTTGTTTAGAAATAATGATTATTTTGAGACCATAGGTATTCTAATCTCTATTATCTTAGCATCGACTATTGGATCTTTTGCTGAATATGGTAGTGAAGAAGCTTTTAATCGTTTAGAAGAAGAAGCATCAAGAACGAATGCTAATGTCTATCGAAATGGTAAAATTACTACTATTCCTGTTACAGATATTGTCGTTGGGGATATCGTTTTAGTTAGTAGTGGGAATGCTATTCCTGCTGATGGTTATATCTTAGAAGGACACTTAAATGTCAATGAAGCTAGTATCAATGGAGAAACTAAAGATAAAGATAAATCTTTTGGAGAATATGTCTTTTCCTCGTCTATCTGTTACGTGGGTGAAGCCAAGATTAAAATTGATAAAGTTGGAGATAATACTTTAATAGGAGGTCTAGCTAAAGATATCCAAACTCCTCCCATCATCAGTCCCTTAAAATCAAGACTAAGTACGTTAGCTAAAATAATCAGTATTTTTGGCTACATAGGAGCCTTTCTAGCAGCAAGTGTTTATCTTGTGACTACTAAAGACTTTAGTATCAATAATATCCTGTATTCTTTAACTCTTTCGATGACTGTTATCGTTGTTACTGTTCCGGAAGGATTACCTCTAATGGTTACTCTTGTTCTTTCTTCTAATATGAAAAGAATGCTTAAGAGTAATGTCTTAGTTCGTAGATTAATTGGGATTGAGACTAGTGGTAATATCAATTGTCTTTTAACAGATAAAACCGGTACTTTAACTGAAGGTAATCTCAAAGTCACTTCTTATGTTAATTATGCTAATAAGAAAATATCTAATCTTAAGACTTTATCTTCTAGTCTCCAAGAAGAGATAATTAATAACTTGTATTATAATAATTCTTCTATTCTTAATACTTCTGGAGAAATAACTGGTGGTAATCAAACCGATAAAGCTCTTCTAAAGTTTGTTGATAAACCCCTAAAAGAAAGAAAAACAATTACCAAGAAGCTATTTGATAGTAAAGATAAATATAGTTCTGTAACTTTAGATAATGATATTACTTATTATAAGGGAGCTAAAGAAGTCTTATTAGATAAATGTCTTTATTACTTAGATAGCTTTGGTAAAAAGAAACTTCTTTTAAATAAAGATACTATTAGTAAAGAAATAGATAATGAAGCCAAAACTGGTTCTCGGATTATTCTCTTGACCGAAAAAGATAAACTAAGTACTTCTCATACTTACTTAGGATATTTAATTATTAAGGATACCTTAAGGACTACAACTCCTAGTGCCATAAAGACTCTCCATCAAGCCGGTATAAATGTTATTATGATAACTGGAGATAATATTGATACCGCGACTTCAATAGCCAAAGAAGCTGGTATTATTACTAATAAAAATGATTTAGCCTTATCTAGTAGTGAATTTAATTCTCTTACCGATGAAGATATAAGTAACTTGTATACTAGAATCAAGGTTATCGCCAGAGCTCTTCCAAAAGACAAGACTAGGATGGTTAAAATATTGCAAGCCCAAGACCTAGTAGTTGGTATGACAGGGGATGGTATTAATGATGCTGGAGCTTTAAAATTAGCAGATGTTGGGTTTGCAATGGGTTCTGGGACTGAAGTTGCTAAAGAAGCTGGCGATATTATTATTCTGGATGATAATATTGCTTCTATTACGAAATCAGTCCTTTTCGGCAGAACTATTTTTAAAAGTATTCGAAAGTTTATCATCTTCCAATTAACAGTTAATTTCTGTGCAATGTTAATGGCTATTGTTGGCCCTATTATGGATATAGTAACTCCCGTGACTGTTATTCAGATGTTATGGATTAATATGATTATGGATACTCTTGCTGGCATTGCTTTCGCTAGTGAACCATCTTTAGATGAATATATGAATGAACCTCCTAAAACTAAAAAAGTCCATATAATTAATAGTTATATGTTTAAAGAAATCTTCTTCACGGGATTATATACCTCTCTTTTAGGTATCTTCTTCTTTAAGTCTCCCCTAGTCTATAACTTCATTCGCTATGCTGATGACTATCGTTATTTATATACCGCTTACTTCGCCTTCTTTATCTTCTCTAGTCTTCTTAATGCTCTTAATGCCCGAACTACAAGATTAAATATCTTAGCCAATATCTTAAAGAATAAACCTTATATCTTGATATTTACCAGCATTTCAATTATTCAAATGTACTTAATCTACTTCGGTGGTGACCTTTTTCGTACATATGGTCTAACTATTAAAGAATTATTTTTTGTTATTCTCTTATCTTTAAGCGTTATCCCTTTCGATTGGCTCCGTAAACTCTTAATAAGTAAAGAAAGTAAAAAATTATAGTTTATATAATATATTAAAAAGCTGTTGACATATGGTGAATATTATGTTAGAGTACAACTTACCAAGGGGGAAATATAATGGAAAAGATTGAATTAAGAGAAGGAACTACTTTAGAAGAGGCTGCATTAGTCCTATTATCAGAAAAACTAAAAGGTAATCATGTATATTGTGAATTTGCTGGTCATAAATTATTCTCTGATGATATTACAATGGATAAAGCTCATTTAATAGTTTATGGTGTTACTAGAAAGATTTATAAAGAAAATAAGGAACTTGATCATACAGTAACTGCCAAAAAAGTTATTACTGGTCTAAAATTTATTGCTGAAAATCCTGATATCACACAAACTGAATTGATAAATGGATTAATGACTTTAGGTTGCACATTTACTTTTGACGATGTTCGTGCCCAGATGCATACAACCGAAGAAGATTTATTTGCGGGTATTGCTCATGGTGACCTTGCTTGTGGAGCTTATGTAATTGTTAATATGCGTAATAGCCTTACAGGACGTGAATTCTTTAAACATAGCCTATTACTTGCCGATGGCGATACTTCAATTTATAACTTCATCCGCATTGCAACTTGGGATCCAACTTATACCAAGGAAAAAATAGTGGCTAAGAATAACGCTCCAAAACTTAATAAAAGTTTAAAGTAATTAAAAAAATATCTACCCATTACGAATAGATATTTTTTTCTAGTCTACAGAACTTACTGTTCACTTGATACCCAATAATATTCTCCGGATTTATTTTTCTTATATGTATGTTTATAAGTCTGTTTAAACTTAGCAAGTTCATTCTTATCATATAAAAAGCCATCATCTGTAACAATAACTTCTAAAGATTTAATCTTATTTATAAAGTCTTCATCACCATAGAAGCTAAAATATTGTGTTTCTCCAATATTATCATCCATAATTCCTATGACATAAGTATCATAAAGAATAATTTCATCATTAGATTTAACCGCTTTAACAAGATTATTCTCAATCACTGGTTCTAAGCCACCATATCCACAATGCATATCCATATCTAAATAATAATTATCTTTACTTTGAAGTACTACCTTCTCACACCCAGGATTTAACTCTAAAGTCGTTAACATTACATAACTATAATCTTTCGGTAGATTACTACTTTCATTAAAATACTTAATATTATTCTTTTTAACATCATCAATAGTATAATAAGTAACTAAGTCCGTATCATCTTCCCATTTATTCTTTAGACTTATACAAGTATCATATCCATCAATCATATACGGATTACCACTATTCTTTAACTTATCACAGATATCTTTATAACTTAGATTAAAACTTCTCTTCTTAAGACCATCTAAATCTACTCCTAATTTCTTTTGATCACTCAAAGTATCATAGGTAACCTTACTACTTATATGAAAATTAGTCTTCCTGCTAAATAATTCCTTGACAATACTATCGGTTAGACTAAGTACTTCATCCTTAGAAGTATTATCATTAACTTCTTCTTTAGAGCTAGCATTATCCTTTTCATCAGGATTATTTTTCTTATCCCCTTCAACAGAAGAATTATTACTATTATCCATTTTCATCTTAAAAAGATAATAACCTCCTACTGTTCCTAGACTAAAAGTAACTATAATAATTAAAATAATTCCTAAGATTTTACTACCCTTCTTCATCTTTCTATCCTTTCTAGAATAATTTTATCATAAAATAAAGATATTTGCTTAAATAATTGATACAATTGCTTTATAAGAATAAATATTCTAAGAAAGGACTATTCATATGAAAATACTTATTAAACACTCTATTATTCTTAGTATCAGCCTCATTATCCTAGAACTTATTGTCTTAAATATCCTTTTTCCCTGGTGGTGCTAAATGAAAAAACAAATTAATCTTATAAATTTTATTATCTTTCAGACTAATATAATGCTTCTTATTGGTATTATTTATCTATTTATTGTCCCTAAAATTAAACCTATGTGTAATAGTAATGTAAAATGTGCCAATGCGACAAACTGTTCCTGTAAAGATAAAACTTGTTCTTGTGAAATAATAAACTCTAATGGTGACACCGAGAAAATTGAATGTTATGCCTCCTATGAAGAAATAAAACAATCTTTAAAATAACCTTTTAATAAGTTTATTTTTAACAAGATTTATGCTATTCTATATATAAGATAAGGAATTAATATGAATAAAAAAGGATTTATGTTTGTAGAAACAATTATGGTTATGACAATTCTGACGACCTCTTTAATCACAATATATATTACTTTCTCTAGGGTACTTATAAATGAAAAAAGAAGAGCTATGTTTGATGATACTAGCTATTTATACCGTACTTATCTTTTGGAAGATTACCTAGTCTCTTTAAATCTTAATAACTATATAAAAAAATACTTAGTCGATGCCGGTAAAAAAATAATTGTCTTTAATGCTGAAGATGGTTCCTTGTATAACATTTATGAATATGGCTCTCGAAATGATAAAGAAGCTGGTAAACAAGCTTTCAGTAATAAAGTTATTAGTAACGGCGCTGATTATTTACAAATTTCTAGAATTTATATTACTTACTATAATGTTAATGACCTAAAACAGTGTTTAACTAAGTCTAATAAGAATAGCTGTACTAATAACGCTAGTATGGAAGCTCTAAATAATATGAGTACAAATGCTATTCTTTATCTTAAGACGTTATCAGGTACTGATGATGGTTATCGTCTAATTGTTGAATATCAAGAAGAATATATTGACCATAATAAAAAGGGTAAATTAAAAGATGGTAATTGTACTAATGGTTATGTTAAAGAGAATAATACTTGCTATCGCAAAGTAACCAAAAATTACTATAATAGTACCAAATTATATGCAAAGGAGTAATATGAATAAGAAAGGTATGACTTTAATGGAAGTCTTAGTTAGCTTAGTTCTAATATCCATTGTAATGATATTTGTTGTTAATTTACTATCTGACCTAAAGAATGAAGATGTTTTATCCAATAAAAGAAATGAAGATACCTTGACTAGAGCTTCTCTAATTAATGTTATTCAAGGTGATTTAATTAATTTTGATAATTATTTAGAAACTTTTATTAAGAAGTCTACTGACAGTGGTTATACTAATTGTAGTGCTTTTAAATTTCACGGCGGTATTACAAAGTATTTATGTGTCAATGACACTTTTATTGCCTATGGAAGAGCTGGTATGCTCGAAAAATGGGACCTTAACTATGGAAATTATGATGTTCATAATGTTACTTATAAGTATGTTGCTAATGTTAATTCTTACCCATCTCCAACTTTACTAGTCATTCACATTCCCGTAACAGGTGTCGATTCCTCGGCTAAAAATAAATATTCTATTGAACTAACTGCTCTTAGTCCCCATGCTAGATTCACTTGTCAAGATTGTTAATAATCTCCAGTTTATCTTTATAATTCTTTAAGAGTTCTATAACAAAAAGTGAAGCCTTCTTCTTCGGTGTAAATAAATAAACATTCCTCTTCGCTCTAGTTAATCCCACATAAAATAGCCTTCTTTCTTCTTCTAAGAAGTCTTTTTTTGTATCCTTTCTAATGTAGTTTAATATCTTATCAGCCTCTACCTGTGAAGGAAATCCAAACGTATCATCTCTTAAGTTAATAATAACTACATCATCACACTCCAGTCCTTTAGACCTATGCATAGTCATATAACTTATCTTCATAATATTATCATTCCCTAGATTAATAACCCCATCATTAAAAGTAACCTCTTTACTCATATACCCTTTTATATCGTTGTTATTCCTCCCTAAGACTAATATATTATAACTACCCTTTCTCTTTAAATATAAACATAATCTATAAAAATCCTTTTCTTTAGAATCATAATAAACAATCTTAACTGGTTTCTTAATATGAATATTAGACCTCATCTCTTTTCTTAGTTGTATCTTATTCTTCATAATAAAATCCCCAGCAATATCAACTAGTTCCTGACTATTCCGATAAGTAGTCTGTATCTTTAAAACTTTCCCCTTCTTAAAATAATCCTTAAAATTAATAAATAACCCAATATCACTCCCTGAGAACTTATATATCGACTGAAAATCATCTCCTACGGCCATAAAATAAGCTTCATTAATATTAACTATATCTTTAATTAAATTAAACCTAATAAAAGAACTATCCTGGTACTCATCAATAATAATATATTTAAATTTCCTAGTATAAGAACTATCCTTAACTATCTTAGTAGCCTCCATAATTAAATCATCAAAGTCATATTCTCCATTCTCTTCTAAATAAATTTTATACTTCACATAGATATTAAGAATTATTAAGATATAATAACACTCTATTCTCTTGAATATATTCTTCCCTAGTCTCTTTAATATCTCTTGTAATAAAGAAATATCTTTTCCATTACACTTCATTAATCTAATAAAAGTTGCTACTACCTTGATAAACTTATCTATCTCTTCCTTATGACTATCCAAAATCTTAAGATATTCTTCCGTACTATGCCAATTAATCTTTAGAATAAATCTTAAATACTTAAGTTGTTCTGGATATAGAAGAATATCTATTCTTAAATACTCCTCAATAATAAGCTCTAAAGAGTCTGGACTAGCAATCTTAAAATAAATATTACTATTCTTTAAGATATTAATAGAAAGCTTATGAAAAGTATAAACACTCATTAAAATATTAAACTCTTTAAGTAATTTATTTCTTAAACTACTTGCAGCATCCTTAGTATAAGAAATACATAATATCTCTTCCGGATTTACTTTTTCTATATTAATTAAATACCAGATGCGCCCTACGATTGTAAAAGTTTTCCCTGACCCTGCTCCTGCTACTACCAGAACCTCTTTTTCTTTAGTCGTTGCTATTCTTAGTTGTTCTTTATCTAAAGGATATCCCCCTATCTTAATATCCATATCACCTTTCTAGTAAGTTTTAAAATCTAAATCGGTTGTTATTCTATCACATAAATATTCTTTCTAGTCTAAAAAGTTTATAAATAATTGCTTTTTAGTTAAATAAGTTTTCTAAAGATGGAAAGCGTTAAAAAATTGCAATTTTTTGCAACTTTTTTGCAATTTATGAACAAAAATCGCCTTCGACCGCCAATATATATATATAGAAGGATAATTTTTCGGCCGAAGTTATTCTTCTTGGATAAGGAGGTCAAAATGAAAATGAGAATGAATAATGCCGCTATCAAAGCATATGAAGTCGAAGATGGACCTATTAAAAAGATTGTTATCAATATCGACATTGATGAATTAGATAAACATCCTGAAATTTTAGGCCAAGAAACCACTAATGGCTTAAAGATTTTAAATTTAATGAGTTATTGTAGTGTTGATCTAAAAACAGCTTATGAATATGCCAAAGGTAGCGAATCATTAACCGCCGTGGTAGATAATATTTATGAAACTTTTAAAAATCTTTTAGGATACGATGTTGCAGAATCTGCCAAACGCCTAGGAGTAGATGGTTATGTCATGGCTCTAAATCGTAAGGAAAGATTAATTGCTAACGAACTAGCAAGATTTACCAATGATGATCCCGCTACTTTAAAAGATAAATTAAATGATATCGTTAATCTCTTAGCAGCTGGCGCTTCCATTCCCGAAATGGCTAAAAAAACTCATACTCCAGAAGGTATGATAAAAATCTACTTACAAGAATTAAAGAAGTAGAAAGAAGGAAATAATATATCAAAGAATAATATCCGGATTAATCCTCTTCCTAAAGGAAAATTAATTCCTTTAAAAATAGATTTTCTTTTCACACAAATCTTAGGCGACTTTTATTTATCATTGCACCTTAGAACAATTGTTATCAGATGTTCTAAATATTAAGAAAGATATCCTTGAAGGTAAAATTGAATATCTTAATCGAGATCTAAAAATAATGAATAAAAGAAAAATGCTAAATAAAGTAGATTTACTAATTAAACATGAAATCTTTAAGACTCCTAAAAGAGATGAATATATCAATGTTGAACTAAATTCCCAACTACCAATGTTAAATCGCAATAAAGTTTATACTAATATAATTGGGGCGAATACCTTAACTGTTGGTAACAATAAGTATAAGAATATTGCCCGTCTGGTTCAAGTAAATTTTAATTTCTTTGATGATTTAGATAACGATACGAAAAGATTAGTAGCCATTTATCAGATGCGTGATCAAGATGGCAAGGTTGCTTACGGCTGGGATGATAAAATCTATAATATTTTTGTTAACTTAAGCAAAGATCCGTGTTACAATCTAATTAATGAATATGAAAGAAGAGTTGCCAATTGGTGTTTGTTAATGGATACTGATGATGAAGAAGTCTTCTTAAGAAAGGCTATAGAGATTATGGGTGAAGAAGAAGGAACTAAACTATTTGATCGCGTAAAAGAATTATCAGCTGATGAAGACAACATTGCTCTTTATACGGAGTATTCAAACCAAGAAATGCTTATGAATACAATAATATCTGATGCCGAAGATATTAAGGCCGAGGCCAGACAAATTAGGGCTGAAGCCAAACAAATTAAGGACGAAGCTAAAGAAATTAGAAAGCAAGCGGAAGCTGATATTGCTAAAGCTTCTAAGATGTTTGCTGAAAGCGAAAAGATATTTGCTGAAAAAGAAAAAATAGCATCCGAAAATAGAAAACTAAAGGAAGATAATGAGAATAAATCCAAAGAGATAGTTAAAAATATGTTAGCTAATAATTTATCCAAAGATTTAATTGCTAATGTTACTGGTTTATCATTAGAAGAAATTAATTCTTTAGAATAATAAAAAGAATATCCTACGTACTAAGATTAAACTTAATACTAGGATATCTTTTTTTATTTAGTATTTTGACTTTTATAGTATTCATATAACTCTTTAAAACGATTATAATGTACAACTTCCCTTTGTCTTAAGAACAACAAAGGTCCGATTAAATCCTCATCCGTAGCCAGACTAAGCATATTCTCATACCCTGCTCTCGCCTTCTCTTCTGCTGCCATATCTTCACATAAATCGACGATTGGATCTCCTGTCGAAGCAAAATAACTAGCGGTAAACGGTACTCCCGAAGGATTCACCGGATAAACCCCTCTACCATGATCCATATAATATTCGGCAAGACCAGCTGCTTCTAGTTCTTCAACCGTTGCTCCTTTAATTAATTGTCTAAACATTGTCGCAATCATCTCACAATGTCCCAACTCTTCTGTAGCAATCATATTAAGTAAAGCTTTACCCTTAGCATCAGGCATTGAAAAACTCTGTGAAAAATATCTTAAAGCGGCCGCAAGTTCCCCAGCATATCCTCCTAAACCAGCAATAATATATTTAGCCATTCTTAAATCTTTCTTCTTAATATTAACCGGATATGCTAGATGTTTCTCATACTTATACATACTTAATACCCCCATCATTATCCCAAGGCCAAGGATTTTTATAATAATCATATGAATCTGTGTAAGTGCTAGTAAGTTCTAAAGGACGATACATCCTCTCATATCTATCTAAATAATCTTTATACTTCTTAACCTCTTCCCTAAACTTTCTATACATTTCCTTATCTTCAGGATGTAAATCTAAATAAAGACTAATATCATTTAAAGCAAACTCACTCTCATTTATCTTTAAAAGCAAGGCCTCTTCTTCCGTCTGAGGTATAACTTCTTTTGCTTTATAATTCTTATAGGGAATATACTCATCCCTAAACATATTTCCTCTAGCATATCCAATCTTACAGTCTACTAACCTACTTTGATTATAATTATCACTATTAGGTAAATTCCCGGTAATTAAAAAATCAATATCATCAAAAAACATATTTCTTCCTCCCTAAAATAACCTATGTCTAAATGTTCTAATTGTCTATGCTAAAACCCATTTTTAATAGATAAATAACAATCTATGATGTATAAAAGCCCTAAGATGAAAGTTAATCTGTGAGGCATTTTATCTATACTCTTATTTATTCTTTTTAATAAGAATTTATCATATACTAAGGCACCAATTGCCCATCCTAGGGATACTAAAGGATTAATGTATTTTCCTATACTTAAAGGCCAAGATTCATAAGACCATTTATTATGCCCGATAATAAAGTGGGATAGATGTCCTCCAATATACTCAACAAGTGTTAACATAATAAAACTTAAAAAGAAGAAAACTATATCTCTAAACTTCTTATTCTCCTGTTTCTTAAGTAACTTATCTAAGAACATAATAATCAAAAAGCCAAAGAAATATATGGGAGTAAAAGGTCCGAAAAGAATTCCACTTGAATAATTACTTCTTATAAAAACATTACAACAAGTCTCAAATAAAAATCCTAGAATACTATAATATATATAATAATTAATCCATTTCATACTAGTAGTATAACTATTCTTTAAGAAATTATGTATTTTCTAATCAAAAAAATTATGTTATACTCTAAATAAGAAAGTAGTTGATTATTATGACTAAAAAGAAGTTACCAAGTAAGTACCAGAGATATACTATTCTTATTGTTGGTATTCTTGGTTTATTCATTATTTCCTTTTTGATATATAACTTTGTTCAAGGAATAAATATAAATAAGCTTCACTCTTCTTACTTAGTTAAACATAAACTAGTCACTAAGTCTTATAATATCTCTGAGGATTTAAGTGAGTTAAAGAATAATAAGGGAACTTATTTTATCTATATAGCTTCTACTGGTAGTAAAGAAATATATGATCTAGAGAAAGATTTAAAGTCTTTAATTAAACAATATAAACTAAAAGATAAGTTTTATTATGTTAATATTGACTCTTTAAAAGATGATGGTACTAGAATAAGTGCTGTTAATGAACTCTTAGGGCTTACCAATGTCCAAGTAACTAAAGTTCCAACGATTATTTATGTTACTAATGGTGAGATTAAGAAAGGCAATATAATTACGAGATTAGATGATAATTTGTTTGAAAAAGGTGATTTTCAACAGTTATTAGATATCAATGACCTATAATGGGTCTTTTTTTATTAAAATATTGTAAGTTTTGTTTGACTTTAAGAGGGACTTACTATATACTTTTAAATGGTACATTTTATTTATACAAAAATTATTAGATGTGGGAAGTCGAAATGATTAGTAGTATAATTGAAAGGGAAAAAATTATGAATACATTCATGCAAAAAAAAGAAACTGTAGACCGTAAATGGTATGTTATCGATGCAGAAGGACAAACACTAGGACGTCTTGCAACTAAGGTTGCTACTGTACTTAAGGGAAAACATAAACCAACATACACACCTCATGTTGATTGTGGTGATTATGTTATCGTTATTAATGCTAGTAAAGTTGTTTTAACAGGTAATAAATTAAACGATAAGATGTATTACAATCATAGTAGATATGCTGGTGGCTTAAGAGAAAGAACTGCTAGAGAAATGATTACTAAATATCCAGAAGAAATGGTTGAAAGAGCTATTAAAGGTATGTTACCAAAAGGACCTTTAGGAAGACAAATGTATAGAAAATTATTTGTTTATGCTGGTTCTGAATATGAACAAACTGCTCAAAAACCAGAAGTATTAGAAGTTAAGTAGGAGGATAATATATGACAGATAAAAAAGTATGGACTGGTACTGGTCGTAGAAAAAGATCAAGTGCTCAAGCAAGATTAACATTAGGAAAAGGTAAAATCGTTGTTAATGGTGTACTTGTTGATGAATATATGCCTTATGCAACTTTAGTTATGGATATTAAACAACCACTTGTTGCTACTGGTAACGAAGAAAAATTCGATATCGAAGTAACTGTTAAGGGTGGTGGCTTCTCAGGACAAGCTGGCGCTATTCGTCATGCTATTACAAGAGCATTAATTGAATTTGATGCTAATGCTGATCAAACAAGAGAAGATTCTTATCGTAAGATTCTTAAAAAAGCAGGTTTTGTTACTAGAGACCCAAGAGTTAAAGAACGTAAGAAATACGGACTTAAAAAAGCCCGTCGTGCTCCACAATTCTCTAAGAGATAATATATTAAAAGTTTCATTCCTCATAAACTTAAGTGTTTATGGGGTTTTTTGCTTTCTTAAGACCATTTAAAATGATACGTAGGCAACAGGTAGGCAACAAATAGGCAACACTTAAAGTATCTTTAGAATAATTCTTTTTTAAAATAACTTTAGTAGTATAATATACTTATCAAAAGAGTTTTTATTGTAAATAAATTGATTTAATAGGGAGAAAATATATAATGAATGCTGAAAATATAGGAAAATATCTAAAGGATTTAAGAATAAAACATAACTACACCCAAGAAGAACTGGCTAATAAATTACATATAACAAGACAGGCCATTTCATCGTGGGAAAATGGTCGCTTTATCCCAGACATCGAAAAAATATATGATTTAGCTAATCTTTATGATGTAACTATCGAAGAAATATATGCTTGTGGGAAGTTAAAAAGCAATTCTAAATCCAATGAAATATTTATTGATAAAATACATACTCAGAAGAAAAAATCTTTGATAACTATCTTAATGATAGTAATTGCTTTTATATTTATATTTTTCGTTTACTATTTTTTAAATTCATATAAGAAAACGAGAATATATACAATAGGAACAGAAGATAGTTCTTATAAAATAAATGGTGATATCTTAAAGATTAATAAAACAATTTATTTTAATTTGATGATTAATAAAGAAAATCTAAAAGAAGTATGCTTATATTATGGTGATGACAAAATCCTATGTACAGATGATTCTAATGTTCTTACATTTAAAGAAAAATTAGGCTATGGAGAATATATCCTAGATAATAATTTCCATAACTTCATAAATAATTTATTTATTGAAATTAATTCTACAAAAATCAAATTAAGTATAAGTGAATACTTTGTAAATGATAACTTAGTATTTGATAATTCTAAAAACGTAGCTGATACTTCAAAGGATGAACTTAAACATTTTTGTTCAGAGATACCAGCTTATATTAAGAAAAATTTTAATTATAATGATGAAACAGAAATTTATTCTAAAGATGAAAAAATTAAAGGTAATACTTACATTATTAAATATAATTGTAATAATGAAATAATCAGTATCACTTATGAAAAAGATAATATTTTTAAAGTCTGGCATTATAATTTAGATACAAATAATTTTCTAGATTATATGTAATATGACTATATTAAGAAGTTACATAGTTTCAATGAAACTGAGATTAAAAAGTTAGATAATCAAACATTTAATAAATATTTTAAAGATATTTTAGATTTCATAAATAAGATAAAAAATAATTAAATTAAGCCTCCGCAAGTTAGACTTTCTTTTCTTAAAATCTAAAATATAGTATTCTTATATTATAAGAAAGGAATTTATTAATGAAAAAAAGAACTAAAATTATAATTGGTACAATACTAATTACAATTATCCTTGTATCAGGAGTAATCATACTTTGGAAGAAAGTACCTAAAAATCTAGAAACCCCAAGTGATAATAACAATGAAATAGAGAAAACTTCTGATAAAACACTACCTTTATCTCCAGAAAAAGTTTACTTTTCGGTTTCTAAGATTGATAAATTAAGTAATTATGTTAGTAAACATAAAGAGGCTGACGATATTACCGCCTTAAAAGTTGAGAAAAATAAATTCATTCTCGAATTAAATGATTGTATTACCAACGACATAACCTTTATAACTAAGTATTTACTTATTTACGACCTAGATAAAGATACTGTTGAAGAAATAAAATACACTGGCGATGACCGTATTTGGAGCGTTTCCCTTTTTAATAATAAAATTTACTATACTGCTATCAACTATGATTATAAGAAAGAGAAAGTTGATTTCAAAGTAATTGAAGCTGACAAAAATCTTAAAACCAGAAAAATTTTAGACCAAGGTCAAGTTAACGACGTAATGTTTTCTCCAAAGTTTCAAGCCTCCGATAATAATCTGTTTTACGTATATGTAGATAACTATAAAGACAGTACTAGCAATTACTCTAAATTCTCCGTTAAAATGATAGAAAAAGATGATAATATTACTGAGATTACTTCTGGCTTTTATGATTATGGTAATCAAACAGGAACGACATTTGTTAGTATAGATTCCTTAAAAATATATAATAATAATTTGTATTTTGAAACATATAGTAATAATTATGCCAGAGAAAATAAATACGATATAGCTAATAAAACTCTAAAAGAGATATATTCTTACGAAGTTAAAGATGATAATTATGTTATAAATGATTTTTATGAAGGTAAAGATTATAATTTTTATACTTACTTGTTACCTAAAAAAACATATGACGGTGGTGCCAGATACTACAACGATACTACTAAAGTCGAAGTTCCTATTTCTGAATACAAAAATATAACTAGACTTAATGATAATCTTTATGTAATAAGTTCTATGTCTCAATTTTATCTATTAAATCTTAACACTCAAAAATTAAACCGATTGGCTTCTTATTACGTTATAAATACTATATATGGTGTCTATGGGGATAAACTTATAGGATGGAATTACACTAGTCACGATTATTTTATTATTAATATTAATCAGTAAAATATAAAAATATTAATAAATAATTAATAATATGGAGGAAATATATGAAAAATAAATTACTAATAATAATGTTATGTTTATCTTTAGTACTCATTACTTCTGGGTGTGGAAATACTACTAGACCTACGACTTTAGAAGATACCTATAAAGTAGTTGGAAATTATTTTGGCAATGAGAAAGTAGATAGATCCAATCTAAGTCTTTACTACCTAGATGAGAAAAATAATGTCATAGTAGTAGAATTAATCAATAATAGTAAAGAAAAACAAGACGCATTTTTATCTAAAGCCAATGTTGATTCCAAATATGTTAAATTTGAACAAGGTAAGAAGAACTACACTTATGAGTTAGATGTAGATATAGAAAAATCTTTTGATGTAACTTGTGGTAATATTGAATTCAATAAATACTTAGATGTTGAAGATAGAACTATCTATTTAGAAGAAAATCTTGAGGATATGTATGTCATTGATAATAAAAATAAAATGACACTTAAATATTACTTAAGTAATGTCAATCAGTCTGTTGATAATAGTCTAAAAGATATAACAAGTGGCTTTGAAAAAGAAGAAATTAAGGATGGAGGTACTATAATCTACAAGAATAAAGATAAAGACATCACTATTGTAGCTTGCAATACTCTAAAAGGAGTAAAAGATATTTATATTGGCGATTATGGTCTAACTTTAAAAGAAAGTATGTGTAAATAACAGATTACATAATTGACTGAACCAGAAACTATTGTTATAATAAAGAAACCAAAAAGAAGTGACTAAGTATGGAAAATAAATATTATAAAATAATGGTTGATGATTTATTTAATGCAAGGTATTATGGGATAAAAAAAGATTCTACTGCCTTCGCTCATCCTGAAAATTTTCAAAGTTTAGAATATTTATATAAAATTAGATATCCAATATTAATGCAAAAGGTCTCTGATTTAGAATATATGAATTATAGGACTCAAGAAAATAATGATATTTCACCAAGTGAAAGAAATTTTTACAATGTGCCATATTACTTTTTAGTTACTGACGTACAACCAAATGGATACTTTGAATATAAGGAATTACTAACCGGTATATCATTCTTAATACCCTCAGAAGTTTATGCGAAATCCTTTGGATATCCACTAAATTTAAGAAAAGAAATTACTTATGAAGAACTAGTTAAGTTATATAATGCTGATTACATTAACAGAATTTGCAGCTTATTTGGTTTAAATCTTGCTAAAAATGAAATCAAAGAAAAAAAACGTAAGTTAGTAAAAAATAACTGATATATAATAAGTAAACAAATTTATAACGGCAAAAGTTATAAAATAGAATTCTAACTAAAATAAATTAAACATAAATTTTAATATGAAAAAGTTATTTATATTAAGTTTATGTTTTTTATTATCTTTAACCTGCGTTAGAGCCTCCCTCCCTCTAACCGGAAAGACCATTATTTTAGATATTGGTCATGGCGGTGATGACCCAGGAACTAGTTATCAGAATATCTTAGAAAAAGATTTAAATCTCGCCATCGGCTTAGAACTAGAAAAAGAATTATCACGTAACGGTGCTAGTGTTATCCTAACTCGTGAAGGTGACTATGACCTAGCTAGTCCGAATGCTCCTAGACGTAAAAAAAGTGACTTTGATAACCGTATAGACTTAATAAATAAATCAAAAGCTAATGTCTATCTTTCTATTCATATTAATTACTTAGAAGATACTAGTTATTATGGCGGTCAAATCTTTTATTACGGTGAAGAAAACAAAAAATTAGCTGAGTTTTTACAGTCTGAATTTAATACCATAAGTTATCCCCGAAGTATTAAACCAATGCCTAATATTTATATGTATCGCCGTCTAAAAATACCCGGTGTTCTTGTTGAATGTGGCTTTATCTCCAATAAAAAAGAAAGACAAAAATTAATTACCCCTGCTTATCAAAAAGAAATAGCTAAAAGTTTAACTCAAGGATTAGTTAACTATTTCACCTAAACTTCACAAATCAATTACAAAAATACCACTTAATTTAGATATCATTTGACTGTCAGGTGTGATATAATTTAATAATAGGTGAATTGTATGGCGTCCAGACAAAAGACATTTAAAACTATAGACGAACAAATTGATATCTTAAAAGAAAAGGGCTTAATCATCGATGATATAGATTATGCCAAAGATGTCCTTCTCCGTGAAAATTATTTCTTTCTAATGGGATATCGTCATTTGTTTATACGAAGTGAAAGAGACAGAACCTTTATTAATGGTACTAACTTTCGGGAACTTTATGCTATGTTTAACTTTGATAGACAAATTCGTAATATTATTTTTAAAAATATCTTAATAGTAGAAAATAATGCTAAAAGTATTATGTCTTATCAATTATCTAGAAAATATGGTATTAAAGAAAAACACTATCTTAATCCCAAGAACTTTAATACTGATCCTACTAAGAGAAAACAGGTTAATGATTTATTAAAGAAAATGCAGCGACAGATTAGAGTCAATGGAGGACAACATGCCGCTACTCAGCATTATATGTCTAACTATGGGTATGTTCCTTTATGGATAGTAGTAAAAGTCTTATCTTTTGGTATTATTTCTGAATTATTTAGTATATTAAAACCAGAAGACCAAAGGGATATTGCTTCAATATATAATTTATCTCCCGAAGATTTATGTCAATACTTTCCTATAATGTCTAATTATCGTAATCTCTGTGCTCATGAAGATATTTTATTTAATCATCGATCTCAAAGAGTTATTGAAGATAATAAATATCATTATTACTTAGATATTCCTAAGATGAATGGTGAATATATCTATGGAAAAGATGATTTATTTGCATTAATTATAATCTTAAGACAAATACTAAGAAATGAAGATTTTAGATTATTAGTAAATGAAATATCATATGAACTAGATATTTTAGAGGGAAAATTACAACATATTAAAATAGATAAAGTAATGGATGCTATAGGTTTTCCCAAAAATTATAAAGAAATAGTAAGGATGGATATATAATGAACGAAAAAAGAGTTGTTAATGCTAAAGTTGTTGGTGAAAAAAATAATATCTGGAATAAAATATTACTTGCTCTTGTTCTAGTATGTGTTGGGGCTGTCGGAATGTATGGAATTATTAAGTTAAATCCTGGTACCACAGTGGTCAATAAATTAGAAAAAGAAGTAACAGTTAATGAAAATGGAATCGCTGATGCCGTTGAAAAAGTATATAATTCTGTTGTTGTAGTAGAAAACTATCGTAGCAATAAACTACAAGCCACTGGTACGGGTTTTATCTTTAAGAAAGATGGCAATAAATATTATGTGATGACTAATTATCATGTTATTGAAAGCTCATCAAAAGTAAAAATAGTTTTAACCGATAATACTAATACCGAAGTTGAAGTAGTTGGCGGAGATAAATATGCCGATATTGCTGTTTTATCATTTACTTCTTCAAGCGATTTAAATGTAGCCGAAATAGGCTCAAGTACTGATGGTCGGGTTGGCGATACTACCTTTGCTGTTGGAGCTCCATTAGATAGCTCTACTTATTCTTGGACTGTAACAAGAGGTATTCTTTCTGGTAAAGACAGAATGGTTGCGGTTTCTACTACTAATAGTACTTCAAGTGATTACATTATGCGTGTTTTACAAACAGATGCCGCTATTAACAGTGGTAACTCAGGTGGACCTTTATGCAATAGCAATGGTCAAGTAATAGGCGTAACCAATATGAAATTAGTATCAAGTGGTGTTGAAGGAATGGGTTTTGCTATTCCTATCGAAGATGCTATGGATTTTGCTAATAAGATTATTAATGGCGATGATATTACTCGCCCAAGACTTGGTATTAGTATGATTGAACTAACTGTAGCTGAAAATTATTATCGTATGAATATTCCTGATAATGTATCAAATGGTGTAGTTGTCTATGAAGTAGAAAGTGGTTCTTCTGCAGATGCTGCTGGTTTAAAATCTCAAGATATTATCTTAGAATTTGATAATGTTAAAGTAAAAAGCTCAGCCGAATTAAAATATGAACTATATCGTCATAACGTTGGTGATACTGTAACAATTAAAGTAAACCGTAATGGTTTTGAAAAAGAATTAAAAATAACTCTAAAAAAATAATAAATAAAGGAACTCTGGTATAAAATTGAGCTCCTTTTCTTATCGCTTAAAAAATAATTAAAAATTTTATGGTACGCCGATTTTAAGCGTATAAAAAGTCCATCAATCCTTTATAATTACTGGGATTGAAAGACTTTAACTTCTAAAAACTGTCAAACTATAACAATTATTTATATAAAACATCTAAATCAACAAAGCCATTAATTCCCTCAACTACTCCCTTATCACTAAACTGCCACATAACATAATCTTTGTTATAATTAGTCTTACTAGTATAATGTGCAAGCCAAATATCCTTATCTTCTGTCTTCCAAATATTGTTTAAGTAAAACTTACTCCCATATAACATAGTCTTATAACCATTATCTTCTAAAACTTTTTTAAAACTATTATACATATTATCTAAATCATAAAGATTAACATGATAATCCTTAAAATTATTCCAATTCTCCCAGTCAAAAGTAACTCCTAAGTCTAACTTTTCTTTCCTAAGATTATCCACAATAAACTGAGCTTGGCTTTTAACCTCTTCTATCTCATTAGCATAGCTATAAAAATAAACACCTACTTGAATACCATTATCTTTAGCACCTTTTAAATTCTCTTGAAAATATTTATCCAATACTAATTCCATATTAACTGTATAACCAAATCCCAGTCTTATAATAGCAAATTCTACTCCCGCATCTTTAACTTTTTCCCAATCAATTTCTCCTTGAAAACTAGATACATCTATTCCTAACATTGTCTTATCATTCTTATAATTAGTAATTGCTTCCTTAAAATCGTATCCTTCTGGCATTGTCGTATTATTATTACTATTAAACTTCTCAATCATATGTAAAGTAAAATTTTGTCGATTTTCATTGCCACTTTGATCTTTAACTACTAATTCTAACGTATAATTACCTATCTTATTCTTATCATAATCTCCATTAATAAAACATTCTAGGTCTCTATCATAATTATCTGCATAAAAAGCATTACTACATAAATCAAAATCACTATTTACTATTTTATAGACATTACTACTCATGCTAAGAAAAGGAGTCTCTTTATCATAAGCGTTAACACTTACTTCAACACTTCCTTTATGTTTCTTATAATCTTGATAATCAACAGTAATCTTATTCTCCCCTACTTTATCTAATAGAACTTCTTTATCCTCACTAATAAATCCATCATTAACACTTATTAAGTCCCTTAAATTAACTTTTGAATACACTGGATATTCTAAATAATTTTTAACCTCAACTGTCGCTTTTATCTTCCCACAACCACAAAAACTAGTAATTATTAAACTTCCTAGAATCAAAGATTTCATTAATTTCATTACAATACCACCTATATTATATATATCATATTTATAATAAAATACAAAGACTATTTCTTTGACTTTCTTTCTTTCTCTTATTTAGAAAATCTTTTGCATTACCACCTCTCCTGTGTTATGATATAAGTATAAGAATATAAAGAGGTTATATATGCAAAATACGAATAATCCTTATAATAAGTCCTATTTAGTAGCGGGAATAACTACTATTATTATTGGCATAGTCCTAGGTATAGGAGCTATAATGTTCAATTTAAACAAATATCTCACCGATGTAAATAAATATACATATAACGATAAAATAGCACTCGAAAGAAAAATGACTTCTAATGATACTGAATATGATAACTATGTTACTAAAATAGAAAGTTTAAAAATAGAAAAACAAACTCTTCAAAAAGAACTATCTGAACTTCCTAAGACTTCTAATAACTCTACTAAATATTTAGAATTAGAGAAAAAAATAGATACTATCAATAGTGGTTTAGAAGAATTAGAAAAACTTAAATACTCAAGCTTAACTGAGAAGAATAATCTTCGAAAAAACTATAATGAAGTTCTAGATTATTTAGAAAGAAAAGATAGTCCTAAAGGAATAATAAAATGTTATCTAGCAGGCTTTGCTATTATTATAGTTTCTATAACTACTAGTGCTTATCTAATTCATTTAGCTTTTCAACCTGATACCGATGATTTAATCTTAAAAAAACAATTAGAAATTGATAATGCTAATAAAAAGAGTACTAGCGAAGTCTTAGAAGAAGCTACTAATAAAGTCTTAGACGAAATGTCTAGTACCAAAGAAGTATTCCAGGAAACGAAAAAAACTTTATCATCCGATTCTAACTCTTCAAGTAAAATAAAAACAAATACTTCTAAGAATCATAACAATTATAAAAATAATAAGACCACATCTAAGAATAATAATTGTCACCGCTCTAATCAAAATAATAAGAAATCATCTAACTCTAAGAAAGTTAATAATTCTAAGAATACTACGGGTTCTAAAACCGCTTAGTAGTATTTTTTCTTTGTCTTTCCCTTTTAACTAGTACACTCTTTTCTAAAATTATTAAAAAATTCTTATTACTTCTTGTCTTTTAGAATAACATTAGATATTATACTATATACTTAAGATAATATGCATCTAGGAAAATTTTCCTTACTTATATAGGGACTTTTTTTTTAAATGAAAAAGGCTGTCTCTTTAAAAACAGCCATATCTTATTTACTAAATCTTTTAAAACCATTCTATATATTTCTGATATCCATACTAATCATCTGATTTACATTTTTGTTGTTTAGCATCTCCTTAACCATCCCTTTAATAAACTCCCCAATATCATCTAGAGAACATTTTAATTCCCCCATAAAATATCTAACAAATAAATTAACAATTCCGTAAGTAAAGAAAGTTACTATTAGATCGTTGTAATCTCCTTCTTGAAACATATGAAAATCCATCAATCTCTTGTTAATCGTATTACTTAATTTTTCAATGAATAGCAGAGGTTCCCTACTTCGAAGAAGGGTACTATACATATCCTCATTTTCTTTTAGATTATTAATAACTCGGTCAATATACTTATCTAAATCTTTAATACTACGTATATCCTTATCATAAATTGATATTAATTCTAACGTTTCATCCTGTAAGTCTTTAGCAACATCATAAATAGAATCATAATGTGTATAGAAAGTTGAACGGGTGATATCAGCTAATTTTACTAACTCAGTAACACTCATATTAGATAATTCATTTTTTTCTTTTAACAACTCGGCAAATGCTTCTCTAATTTTTTGCCTTGTTTTGATTGAGGAACGATTTTTATTCTTGACTTTCATTTAAACCACCTTTAAACTAGATAAATTATATCACATAAATACGACAAAATGCAAACACTTGTAAAAATTTAGACACTATCCATAAAAGTGTGCTTTATAATTTATACCTATTTGCATATAATTTGTTGTGCGTCCCAGAAAAATGGGGTTAAAGGGAGGAAAAAATTATGCGAAAAGTTACTGATTTCATTATTGAAAAAAGAAATTATGTTCTAACTATTTTTATAATTTTATCTGTAGTTTGTTTGTATCTTTCCACTAAAGTTCATATCAACTATGATTTAACTGAGTACTTACCAAGTACTTCCGAGACTAGAATCGGGATGGATATTATGAATGATGAGTTCCCAGAACTAGATACTAGTGCTTTAAATGTTATGTTCAAAGATTTAAGTACTGAAGATAAAAACAAAATTAAAGATGAATTAGAAAACATAGAGGGAGTTTCATCTGTTACTTATGATGATTCTGATAAATATAATAAGGATGAATATACTCTCTATGAAATAACAGTCGATGGTGCGGACGACTCGAAAAATGCCGCTAATGTCTATAAGAGTGTTAAAGATAACTATAAAGACTATGAGGTCTATACTTCGGGAGAGGTAGCAACTCGTAATGCTCCTGTTCTTAATATTGCCGTAATTGCTCTTGCAATATTCTGTGCAATGATTATTTTAATTATTATGTGTGATAGTTATGTTGAACCATTCTTATTTCTATTTGTTATTGGTTTAGCTGTTTTCCTAAATAAAGGAACCAATATTATTTTTAGTAGTGTCTCTAATATTACTACTTCGATTTGTGCTATCTTACAAATGGCTTTATCTATGGATTATTCTATCATGTTAATGAATAGATATACTCAAGAAAAAGAACATACTAAAAATAAGGAAGAAGCTATGAAAAATGCTTTATACCATTCTTTTGGCTCTATTTCTAGTAGTTCAGTTACTACTATTGTCGGATTACTTGCCTTAGTATTTATGAGCTTTACTATTGGTCGTGATTTAGGGATTGTTCTTGCTAAAGGAGTAATATTCAGTTTAATAAGTATCTTCTTAGCACTACCAGCCTTAATCTTAATGTTTGATTCACTAATTGAGAAAACTCAAAAGAAACATTTCACTATGAAATTAGATTGGTTAGGAAACTTTAGTTTTGGCATTCGTCATATGGCAATTTTCTTATTTATTATTATCTTTGCACTAAGTTATTTCTTAAAAGGTAATCTACAATATGAATTTACTTCTAAAGAACAAGATGATATCGCCAGAGTTTTTAAAGAAAATAACCAAATCGCTCTTATCTATCCAAGTAATGAGGAAGACTATGTTGGGGCTTATTGTCGTTCTTTAGAAGGTACTGAGAAAATCGACCAAATCTTATGTTATGGTAATACTATTAATGAGCCTTTAAAATATGATGAACTAAAAAATAAATTTAGTGATTTAGGCCAAGATGTCGATATTGATGATTACGTTCTTAAATTAATCTATTTCAATTACTACAATAAACAAGAAACTACTATGACTTTTAATGACTTAGTTACTTTTATTGAAAACAAAGTTTATCCGAACGCTGAACTTTCTAAAGAAATAACTCCAGAAATAAGGGAAAACATTACTAAACTTAAAAACTTTACTAGTATTGATGCTTTAAATAAGAAGAGAACATCTAGGGAAATTGCTAGCATCTTAGGAGTATCTAAAGACCAAGTTGACCAATTATTTATTCTTTATAATGCTACTAATCCCAATACTAAAATAACTTTACCAGAACTTGCTAACTTTATAAATAATTATGTCTTAAAAAATGATACTTATAAAGCTTATATTTCCGAAGACCAAAAAGCTTTATTGAAAGAAGCTAAACCATTCTTAAGTAAGAATAATATTACTACGAAGAAAAACTCTAGTGAAATAGCTAATATGTTTGAATTATCAAAAGATGATGTTGATAAACTATTCATGTACTATGAGTCTTTACAAGATATTAATGAAAAATTGACTATTAATGAATTTGTTAACTTTACTTTAGACAAAGTTTATACTAATCCAGAATATCAAGCTCTATTTACTGATAATACTGTTGCTTCCTTAAAATTATTAAAAGTTTTAAGTAATAAAGAAATTATTAATACTAAGATGGACATTGATGGATTAGCTAAAATTTTTGACTTATCTAAAGATGATATTAACTCTATTTTAGATTTAAAAAATGTTACTATTAACGGTTACACACCAGCTGAAATTAAAGAATTATTAACTAAATATAAAGATATTATTGAAGAAAAAACGGGTCTTGATGTTGATAAATTACTGGCTAAGTTAGAAGAAGCCCTTAAAAATGCTGAAATAACAGATGAAGAAGTAGTAACCTTAAAGAAAATTGCTAGTATCTTTGGTATTCCGGAAGAAAAAATTGATGAAGTTGTTGGTCTAATTAAAAATAAAGAAATTTATTTAACTCCATATGAATTTGTTAATCTAATTTTAGAAAATAAAGATAATGCTATTCTTAGTAAAATTTTAGATGAGAAAACTCTCGAGACTTTAAACTTAGCTAAGAATATTATGGAATCAACTAACAATGGTATTAAATATAATTATAGTGATATGGCTAAGCTTATTGGTACAGATGATGCTATGGTAAAGCAAATTTATACCCTATATCATATTATGAATACTAATACAATGATTACACCAATGGAATTTGCAAAGTTCTTACTTAACCATCAAAATGATGAGATGCTAAAAGGGTCTCTTGATAATAATTCTCTAAGTAAATTAACCCTTGTTAATACTGTTATGGAGTCTGTTTATAATAATACTAAATATAGTTATTATGATATGGCTAACTTAATTAATGCCTCTAAAGATGATTTGAAACTATTATATTCCCTATATGAAGTTCAAAATGGTAAAAAAGTTACTTTATCTTTAGATACCTTTGTTAATTATTTATTAGATAATGTTGTAAACGATAGAAAATATGCTCCTATGTTTACTGATGATATGAAGAGTCAACTAAATACTGTTCGTGCGATTATGGAATCAGTTAAGAAAAATACTAAATTCAATCTAACTGAAATGTTAGCACTTATTAATCCCTTAGCTGATAATATTGATAAGAATACTATGGACTTATTATTCATCTATTATGGAAGTGTTAATCATTATAATGAAGATTGGACTTTAACTGTTGAAGAATTTGTTCGTTATATTAATGATGATATCTTAACGGATAGTCGTTTTGATGATTTTATAGATAAGGAGATGCGTGCTAAAGTTAGCGATGCTAAAACTACTATTGGTGATGCTAAAGAATTATTAGTAGGAAAAGATTATAATCGTGCTATCTTCAATACAACCTTAGAAGCTGAAGGAGAGGAAACGTACAACTTCATTACTGCTGTTAAAGATCATATGAATGGTAAAAATGCTTATGTTATAGGAGACTCGCCAATGGCTCTGGAAATGAGTAAATCATTTGATGGGGAAATGAATCTAATAACTGTTTTGACAATGATTTTTATCTTTGTTGTTGTAGCCTTTACCTTTAAATCAATTTTAATTCCCATTATTTTAGTATTCTTAATCCAATGTGCCGTTTACATTACGATGGATACTCTAACTTTTGCGGGTGGCTCTGTATATTTTATTGCCTTATTAATTGTTCAAAGTATCTTAATGGGCGCTACTATTGATTATGCTATCCTTTATACTTCATATTATTTAGAATCAAGAAGAACTATGGATATTAAAGAGGCCTTAATTAACTCTTATAATAAATCCATTCATACGATATTAACAAGTGCTTCTATTTTAATTATTGTAACTTTAATAGTGGGTAAATTTGCTTCCCATATTGCAGCAATGATATGTAAAACTATTTCGATTGGTACTTTGTGTTCAATGTTATTAATGCTTATTATTTTACCTAGTATGCTTGCTTGTGCTGATAAGTTAATAATTAAAAATAAGAAAGTAAATTAAAGACTAAAAAGCTCCTAAAAACTTTTCTTTTAGGGCTTTTTATTTTACAATAAATATTGTATAATCAAGACACTTTTAAATACTAATTAAAAGGCAAAGTTTAGGAGAATGAAATATGAAAACAATTGGTATAATTTTTGCAATGAATGAGGAATTAAGTGCTTTAAAAAAGTATTTATCTCTTCAAAGAGTAAAGGAAATCTATGATTTAATATTCTATGAATCAGAATTAAATAATAAAAGAATAATCTTAGTAGAAAGTGGGGTTGGTAAAGTAAATGCTGGTCGCACTACTCAAATATTAATTGATAATTATCATCCCGATACTATCTATAATATTGGGGTGGCCGGAGGCATTGATGAATCCCTAGCTGTTGGTGATGTTGTAATTTCAACTTCTTTAGTTCAACACGATTTTGATATTACGGCGTTTAATCATAAAAAAGGTTATATTCCTAATGTTGGTGATACTATACCTGTTGATAACTCTTTAGTTATCAACACCCAAAGAATATTAGAGCAAAAAAAGCTTTCTTATAAACTAGGAATAATTGCATCAGGAGATATATTTTGTACATCTAAAGATATGGCTACTAAAATTAACCAGAAATTTCACGCCTTGTGTGTAGAAATGGAAGGAGCTGCTATCGGCCAAGTATGCTTCTTATGTCAAGTTCCTTGCCTAGTGTTAAGAAGTATATCCGACTGTCCAAATAATAATAATCGTATTACTTATGATGAATTTCTACCCAGTGCTTGCTCTAAGATAGCAGATATTATGTATACAATTTTAACTGACAAGAATGAGTAAAGAAATTACTTAAATATTTACTAAATACTCTAAAACTGCTAAAATTTTAATATAAGGAGACTAGAATAATGATTAAATTAAGTATAAAATCAATCGAACCATATGCTTATATTTTAGAAAATGACCAAAAAGAATATCGTATGCACTTGAACTTTAAAGGTATCGAGAAGAAGCCAAAAGTTGGTGATTACCTTTATATGCCAGATAATTTAGTAGTTGAACTTGGTGATTATACCTTTGGTCTTATCGGAGGAGTATATGCTAAGAAAAAAGATATTAAAGATGATATTATCAAAATAGTTGGTCAAGACTATGAATATTATTTACAAAGATACTATGGATAGGAGTTTTTAAATGAATAGTGAATTAAAGAAAATAAAAAAAATCTATGGTGAAGAAACAATGCACTTATGTCGTAGCCTTTTTCCTACTATCCTAGAACACGAAGGTCTACTTTTAAGTATTTTGGAAGAACATTTTGCTCCAACTAAATTTTTAGCCGCAGAAATAAAATCTCAGAATAAAGAATGTAATTTTAAAAACTTTATTTATAGTTTTATCGACGTTGAATCTGAGATAATAACGGTAAATAAGAGTGCTGAAGAGCTTATGAAAATGGCAGGCTATACTTTATATGAATGCCATACAGAGGAAGAAATTCAAGAATTTAAGAAATATTATGCTCCAAGAGAAAAATTATGCACTTTTGATGGCGGACGATTAAATACCCATTATGTCTTTTTTGCTGTTAAAGATAATGTTGATGAAATTAAGAGAGAAAACTTTAATAAACCACAACGTGAAGATGAGTATGGCACCAGTGTAATTAGTATTCAGTTTTCTCGTGATAAAGCCAATACTTTATCTATAAAAAATAGATATAATCATACTGTTAATAATCCCGATAATACTTTTTACAATAATTTAGACAATATTATCTCTGGTCTTACGCATGCTTTTGAGACTACCTATAATCTGAATATTAACTCCAATGCTTTTAATGTCTTAGAATTGGACAACTTTGTGAGAGGAAATGACCGTAGATATTATCATTATAACATTGAAAATAACAATATTTACTTTTGTGAAAATAACTATATAATTAGAAATCATCAAATTGATGCCACTTATGCTTTAGAAAAAGAACGCTATATATTAATGGACACTTATGTTTTAGATTTATCCACTAAAAAAATAATCAATCTTCTTCCTAAATTTGCTGGGGCATTTGATGAAATGCTAAGTGATATTAAAGAAATAACTGTTACTAGAATTTCTCCAAAAGAAAGATTAATTAAATTTGTAACGGCACTTTATCCATCAATTGAAGTTATGGTTGACCAAGGTGGCAATATTATTAGCTTTTCAAATGCTGATATAAAAAGTATAGGTAAAAACTTCTTAAGAACTAATGTCGGCTTAAGTCAAATAAATATTCCTAATGTTAAGCAAATCGGTAGCGGCTTCTTGATACTTAATGAGAAATTATCGGTTATTAATCTTCCAAATGTTCTATATATAGGGGACTCGTTTCTTGCCCAAAATAAAGTTCTTGCTCATTTTAATGCCCCAGAGTTAAAAGAAATAGGCAACGATTTTTTATGTAATAATGTATCATTAGAAAGTCTAAACCTTCCTAAATTAAATTATATTGGAAAAGCTTTTATTGCCGAAGGAGATAACTTAAAAGAATTAAATGTTCCTGAATTACAAGATGTTAGTAATTATTTTCTTTTAAGAAATACCACTCTCGAAAAAGGTTACTTTCCTAATCTAAGTCTAAATGACAATGGAGATTCAATGCGTTACTTCGGCTTCCTTAGGGATAATAGAAGACTAGAATATCTTTATATTCCTAAAAGTGACAAAGATACCATAAAAAGACTTTTTCAAAAAAGTCCATGGTTGCTAAAACCATATATGAATAGTCAAAAATATTTTTTAGAGGACAATACTATAAAAGAAAGTTCTAAGCAGTCTTTGTAAATAATGTATTTTATTACCTTATATTAAGACAATTGGGTTATAAAAACATGAACATGGCGAAAACTTTCCGGCAAGCAATAGAATATAATCGTTATGTGGTTAGCAAATTGCTTGACTATAAAGTTAACTATAAGACTAAAAAAAGTCTAAGTAGAAATCATTCATTTTTTACTTAGACTCTTTTCTTATAATCTGATATAATTCCTCAATAAACGGACTTCTTAAAGAAGAATCATTATTAACCAGTAAAAACACATGATTTTTGGTTCTAGTAAGAGCAACATAAAAGACTCTTCGCTCCTCTGCATAGGCATACCTTTCTTCATTATCTTTTGGTCTAAATAATTCCTCTATCCAGAAATCACTTCTATTTCCAATCGGAAAATCTCTATCTAAACCAATAATAATAACTTCATCATAAGTAAGACCCTTAGACTTATGAATACTCATCGCATCTATTTTAATATCTTCAAATCCTGCTAAAGTAACTTTAGTGTCGACGCTATCTCTAAAATTCTCATCATTAAACAGTTCCTTAATATTTTTATTCTTTCTTGCTAAAATTAAGACTTTATAATCTGGATGTTTTAAATAAATATTAATTATTAATTCTTTAACCTTATTAACTTCATCATCAAATTCTATAAATCTAATTGGATTTTCAATACTTTTTGCTGAAATTAGGTCTTTCTTAATCTGCATAGGATTCTTCATAACAAACTTACCACTATAACGAATAAGTTCTTTACTATTCCGATAAGTCCTTGAAATATATAATATCTTAGCATAAGGAAAATACTTCTGAAAATTATAAATATATCCTATCTTTGAGCCATTAAACGCATAAATAGACTGCCAATCATCTCCGACCGCCACAATCTTTGCATGATTCTTTATAATAATATTATTTACTAAAGTATACTTATCCTGGGAAATATCCTGATACTCATCAATTACTAAATATTTAAAATTTAACTCTTTATCATTAGCCCTACTAATATACTTATTAGCATAATAGATCATATCAGGAAAATCAAATTTATATTCGCTGGGACTGCTAAACAAGAATTTTTGATAATACTTATAAAAATCCCAAATAAAACGATATTGTATCTCACTAATTTCCTTTTCATCTGGATTAAGTAAATCATTTAAATAATTTTTAATAATCGTATCAGCAAGATTTCTATTAACCGAGGATTTAATCTTCTCTATACAATTAAAATATAAGTTTCTCAAAGAATAAACTTGCCCTAAAGAATGTCTATCTAAAAGTTTACGTATTATCTCTCTATTATCTATTTTTTCTAAATTAAATCCTAGATGCTCTAGTGATGTTCTTAAATTACTAAGTAAGTTTTGTCCTTCAATATAATCAAGACCAATGAATTTATTATGATGAATTCTATGATACTTAATTTTTTCTATCATATTCTTTTTGTAACGATTATACTTACCATCATCAACTTCTGATAGCCCAAAATATTCGATATAAATTTCTTCACTACCAAGATAAACAGTAAAATCAGGGTGATAAGGTTTATTATTATCTAATAACTCTGGATATACTTTTTCATAATCATAGGAAATATTATGCATAAAAAGAAAATTAGCAATCATTGCCTCTCCTTTAGACTTCACTAACTCATTCTTAATAGTATATATATTTTCTTGATTATAATCATGATCCAATTGCATTCTTATATGACTATCTAAATCCGTAATCTGTGAAATACGAAATTCTTTATAAGCTTTAAAAAATTCCTCATAAGTATTATAATTCATATAATTTTTCTTAAAAAAATCTCCAAACTTAACTAGATTATCCTGACTAAAAACTTCTATTAACTTTTTTAAACTTTCTTTTTTGGCAAATAATCTCTCCGTTAAATATTGTAAAAATATTTTATTTTTAACGTTATCATCAACCACACTACATTTTCTATCTTTAAAAATGGAACGAATATACATAAGCCCAAGCGAGTGAAAAGTAGTAACATTTACAGGAATACCAAAATCTAGTCTAATTCTTTTATCTAGTTCTTCTGTAGCTTTCTTCGTATAACTCATAACCAATATTTCTTGCGGATTAACATTACAAATATCAACTAAGTACTTGACTTTGGCAGCCATCGTCGTTGTCTTTCCAGTACCAGCCCCTGCTATAATAAGAGAATAATCTTCATCGCTTAAAATTGCTTTTATTTGTTCTTCATCTAACTTGATATTATCATCGATACCACTATACATAGTATCAAAATATGATTTGTATTTATAATAATTTTCTTCTAATACCGTAGCATTATACTTCTCTAAATCAAAATTTTCTGGTTTAATCTTACCATCAGTAGTCTTATCAAGGTATCTAGAAATATATTCTTTCTTTAGATATTTCTCTTTAAAAAGATAATTACTGCTCTCCATATATACTTCCTATTCTAAAAATATCCTACCATATATTATTGATTTATACTAGAGTATGTTATGATATTTACGGAAATGGAGCATCTATGGAAGTTAAAATTTAAATAATATTTCTAAAAATAATGGCTTTTTTATCTTTTGAACATACAATATTTTAGGTGATAAATATGTCTAAAAAGATTGTGATAGATAGTGGACACGGTGGTGAAGATGGTGGTGCGAGCGGCAATGGGATTATTGAAAAAGATTTAACGCTTAAAATTTCTAAATATATGCAACAAAGATTTGATGAATTAGGTATCCCTAATCAAATGACTAGAACTGAGGATATAACTTTGAATCCAACTGATAGGATTAATAAAGTTTTAAGTTTTTATGGCGATGGTAAAGATGTTATCGTTTTATCGAATCATATTAATGCCGGCGGTGGTGATGGTTTTGAAATCGTTTATGCTCTGCGTAATAACGATACTTTAGCACGAAAAATAACCAAAGAAATTGAAAACACAGGTCAAAATGTGCGCAAATATTACCAGCGTCGTCTACCTAGTAATTCCTCTAAAGACTATTACTATATAATAAGAGAAACTCCTAATACTGAAGCTCTATTAGTAGAGTATGGCTTTCTAGATTCTACCGGTGATGATGTATCTCAGTTAAAAAATAATTATGAAGAATTAGCCGAGGCTGTTGTCAAAGCAGTTGTCTCATATATTGGTGTACCTTATACTCCTAAGACTGATGAGTATTATACGGTGGAAAAAGGTGATTCCTTATGGAGTATTGCTAATAAATTTAATACAACTGTTGCCAACTTAAAATCATTAAATAACCTTTCTTCTAACCTTTTACAAATAGGTCAAAAGTTAAAAATAAATGCTACTAAAGTAGATCAACCTAATGAATATTACAGCGTTAAGAAAGGGGATACCTTATGTTCGATAGCCACTAAAAATAATTTAACAGTCCCAGAACTAAAAAATTTAAATAACCTAAAATCTGATAACTTGTCCATTGGTCAAACCTTGTTAATCAAGAAAACACCAAAAGAAAATACTAATATTACTACTTATACCGTTAAGAAAGGTGATACTTTGTATTCTATTGCTAGAAAATATAATACCACTGTAAATGCTATAACTACTCTAAATAATCTAACTTCTAATAACCTCTCTATCGGTCAAACCTTAAAAATTCCTGTATCGACGCAAAATTCCATTGAAAAAACTTATACGGTAAAATCTGGCGATACTCTATATTCAATAGCCAAAAAATATAATACCCCAGTAAGTGAATTGATTAACCGTAATAACTTAAAAACATCTAATCTTTCTGTTGGTCAAGAATTAATAATTCCTTATATTAACTAACTAAAAAACGTTTAAATAGCAATTATTTAGACGTTTAATTCTTGCTGACTTTAAAGATTAATATAACTCTACACATACTCCTCTATTAGGTTTATAAAAACAATGGTTCTTGTATCTTCCTGATAGAGCCTGATCATACCATTTATTTTTGCAAGAATCGCCAGTTTTCGGAGCATAAAACCATAACGCATGAGTCGCAGGATAGAAATATTCTCCCCTTAAAACTCTTTTAGCTAAATCCTTCTCTTTAGTCGTCGCACTTCCTTGAAACAAACTAGATTTCGTTCCGCTAAACTGATTTTTTTGATAAATAGCATCGGTAATAGTTCGAATATCTTTAAAAGTTAGACAATTGGCAATTGCGCGGTTAACAACAACATTACCAACCATCAACATCCCAAGATTACCCTCCGCTAAAGCCTCAGCTCGCATAATTCTAGCTAGTAAATCTAGTTCTTTCGTTGTATAATTTATTAACATAAAAAAATCACCTATAAAATTATATGCTTTAAAATAAAACTCATTATCTTTTAATTACTATCTTTTTTTACATATCTATGCTAAAATCAAGGTAAGAAAAAGGAGAACAAATAGTAAAGGAGAACAAATAGTTCTACTTTAAATAAGTTAAAGGAGTGTTTATAATGAATTGGTTTTTAACTTTTATGTTTATTTTCTATATTGGCTGCACTTGTGGTTGGATTATGGAATTGTTTTTTAGACGAGCTGTTTCTGGAAAATGGGTAAACCCTGGATTCTTAGTTGGACCTTACCTACCAATATATGGTTTTGGTCTAACCGCTTTAACCGCTATTTACCTAATATTTCACAACTTAAATGTTCACCCAATTGTTGTTATTCTACTAATGGGGGCTACGATGACCTTTATTGAATTTATTGGGGGTTTGTCATTTGTAGATGGGAAAGGACCAAAACTTTGGGATTATTCCAATGAATGGGGAAACTACAAAGGTATAATCTGTCCATTATTTTCGGCTATCTGGACTGGAATTGCCGCTCTTTATTACTTCTTACTTGCTAAACCTATTCTTAACGGTCTAAAATGGTTTTCTAATAACCTAGCCTTTTCTTTTGTTCTTGGCGTTTTCTTTGGCGTTATTGTTATTGACTATGTTTATTCAACTAACCTATACCATAAGATCAAGAAATATGCTAAAGAAAATGATATTCCGGTTAAATTAGAAGAATTAAAAGTATCTATCCGTGAACATCAAGAAAAAGCAAAAGAGAAATATTCATTTGTCTTACCATTTAATCAAAATATTTCTCTTAAAGAACACTTAGAAAAATATAAAAAGCAAGTATCAGCAAGAGAAAAGAAAACGTTCAAACTATTTAAGAAACAAGAAAAAAAGGAAACTAAAAGTAAAAAATAGGAGACTTATATAAAAAGTAATAAGAGTCATTTAATTAGTAACTTTTGACCAACACGAATGAGATTTGGGTTAGAACCTATAATCTCTTTATTTTTGTTATAAAGTTCTTGCCATGTCATTTTATATTTCCTAGCAATCTTAGTTAAATTATCTCTTTTTTTAACAACATAATAAATATGGTTATCCTCTTCATAGATTAATGAATATTCTTCAGGATTAAGTATTTTATTTGTACTTAGATCTTTTATTCTTAAATGTAGATGAATACCTGTTGCCATTCCTGTCATCCCCGTTGTTCCTAGAACCGTATTTTTATTAACCTTTTGACCTTTTTTAACCTTGATTTTATCTAAATGCAAGTGTAAAAACTCTTTATTTATTCTGGGATACTTAATTTTAACAGTTTTACCACCACTGATAAGTCCCGTCCATGTAACAATGCCATCTTCAATTGCATATTGGTTAATCTTTTTTCGATGAGTTCCATAGTCAGTAGCTTTGTGCTTATTACTAAAATTTTGAGTTATATAATGTTTCTTATTATGAAAGATTAGATTACTTATTTTGCTCATCATCATCACCTCCCTTCAAATTACTAAATTTATCCTTGATAATATCAGGAACCTTAATACCCATAGCACTCCAGTTTTCTAAAATACTTATTCCTTCATTAGCAATAAACATATAAATAATAATATTTCTTAAATAACCGTTGTCTTTAAGCAAAATATCTAAAATTTCGACCACAACAATTAAAACAATATAACCAATCTTCTTAATTATCCCTTTCGCTCCGATTTTACTACTTAATTTTTTGGTATAAATAGCTCGCATAATTCCACTTAAATAGTCTAAGACAATGAATATTAATAAGGCTTTAAAAAGAGTATCGTATCCCGTTAGGATAGATAGAAAAAATGTATCATTCATAATTCACCTCGTTACTTTATTTCTACTATATCTTATGTTCAATCATCAAAACTTCATAATTTCTTCGCCTAATTTTCATTAAAAAATTAGCACTCTCTAATTGACAAGTGCTAAAAAAAGAATTATACTTTATTTAGCAATCAAGAAATATGACTGCTAAAATGAAAAGATGACATTGAATAATATATTTATATAAAAGGAGATAATATTTATGAAGAAAAAAGCTTTTAAAGCAGAATCTAAAAAACTAATGGATTTAATGATTAATTCTATTTATACAAACAAAGAAATATTTTTGAGAGAGATTATATCTAATGCTAGTGATGCGATTGATAAACTTCACTATATGTCTTTAACTGATAAGGATATAAAAGTAGATACTTCTAAATTTAATATTCATATTACCCCTGATAAAGAGAATAAAACTTTAACTATCAGTGATAATGGTATTGGTATGACTGCTGAAGAATTAGAAAATAACTTAGGTACCATTGCTAAGAGTGGGTCTAGTGACTTCAAAGAAAATAATGAACATAAAGAAAATATTGATATTATTGGTAAATTTGGGGTTGGTTTCTACTCTGCTTTTATGGTTGCTAGTAAAGTAGAAGTTATTTCAAAAAAATATGGTAGTGCTGCCGCCAATAAATGGACTTCTAGTGGTATAGATGGTTATGAGATTGAACCATGTACTAAAGATACTTATGGGACTGATATTATTTTGCATCTAAAAGATGATACCGATGAAGAAAAATATTCTAAATACTTAGAAGAATATGAAATTTCAACTTTAATTAAGAAATATAGTGATTATATAACTTATCCAATTACTATGTATGAAACTCATAAACATCTAAAACCTAAAAAAGATGAAAAAGACCCAGATGAATATGAAGAACATACCGAACTTACTACTTTAAACTCATTAATTCCTATTTGGAAGAAAGATAAATCTAAAATAACTGCTGAAGAATATAATACTTTCTATAGTGATAAATTTTTTGATTATGAAGAACCAATCGCCCATATTCATACTAAAGCTGAAGGAACAATCGAATATACTTCTCTAGTCTATATCCCATCTCATGCTCCTTTTGATTACTATACTAAGGAATATGAAAAAGGATTACAACTATATTCTAATGGTGTTTTAATAACCGATAAATGTGCTGATTTACTACCCGACTACTTTAGCTTTGTAAAAGGTGTCGTTGATTCTCCAGACTTATCCTTAAATATTTCTAGAGAAACTTTACAACAGAACCGTATCTTAAAGACTATTGCTAATTCGATTGAAAGTAAAATTAAAAAAGAATTAGAGACTATGCGTAATGAAGACCGTGCTAAGTATGAAAAGTTCTATACCGCTTTTGGCATGCAGATAAAGTATGCTGTATATAATAATTATGGAATGGATAAAGATAAGGTTAAAGACTTAGTAATGTTCATTTCATCTAATGATAAGAAATATACAACTTTAAAAGAATATGTTAGTCGTATGAAAGAAGATCAAAAAGACATTTATTATGCTTGTGGGGAAACTGTTGATAAAATTGATTTATTACCTCAAGTTGAAGCTGCCAAAGAAAAAGGTTATGAAATTCTTTACTGTACTGAATATGTTGATGAATTTGCTCTTATGACTTTAAGAAGTTATGAAGAAAAAGAATTTAAAAATGTTTGTAGTGAAAATGCTAATTTAGAGACTGAAGAAGAAAAGAAAGAATTGGAAGCCAAAAATAATGAGTCTAAGGAAATGTTTACTTTCATGCAAGAAGCAATTCCAGATGTCAAAGCTATTAAATTTACTAATAGATTGAAAAATCACCCTGTATGTTTGTCAAGTGAAGGTGATATTTCAGTTGAAATGGAAAAGACTATGAAAAATATGCCATTTGATAATGGGGTAACTGCTAATAAAGTTTTGGAAATTAATGAAAACCATGAGATAGCTAAAAAAATCAAAGACTTGTATGCTAATGATAAAGAAGAATTAAAGAATTATACAAAGATTTTATATGCTGAAGCAAGATTAATCGAAGGTTTAAGTATTGAAAATCCAACGGAAATAAGTAATTTAATTTGTGAATATTTAGCTAAATAAAGGAGGATACGTGTCTTATAAAGATTTAATTAATCGCAGTATGCCTGGTCGAAATGGCTTTGATGACTTGTTTAATTTCAACTTAGTTGTCACCGTTATTTTGACTATTATGGATATCTTTATTAATAATATTTATTTAAGTTTAGCCTTAGTCCTTAGTATTGCTATTCTAATATTTAGAGTAATATCTAAGAATGTTAAACAAAGAAGAAAAGAAAATTCTATCTATGTAAAGATTATAAGTTATCCTAAAAAGAAATTTAAGTTATATAAGAATATAATTAGAAATTATAATAAAGCCTTATATAAAAGATGTCCAAAGTGTCATCAAGTATTAAAACTACCTTTAAAAAAAGGAACTCATACGGTTAAATGTCCAGAATGTGGAAATTCCTTTACAGTAAAATGTAATCGTAATGAAGTAGTTAAGGCGGAAGTTGTAAAATAAAGAATTGCTAGACCTAATTAATTGAGGTCTAACAATTTTTTAATATTAAGAGACATACTACCAAACAAGAAGTAAAAGTTATGAATAAGCAAGAAC